>ENA-ORXD01000286-ORXD01000286.1-sediment-metagenome-genome-assembly--contig:-NODE-286-length-74063-cov-6.868881_pt1 | contig 74063 bp, 61 predicted proteins | sample MGYA00237862_ERZ511471 | MGnify/ENA metagenome assembly ERZ511471
GAAAGGTAGACGGAGCCGACAAGTCCGGAAACGAAACCGATGTTGTAGAGGTTGAACCCCTGGTGGAAGCGCATCATTGCCGTCCCCAGGGGCGGCAGGACAAACCCGATCGAGAGGCCGGCAAGGAGCGCCAGGGGGATCCTAAGCACAAGGGGAAGGTTGAAGCCGAAGAGGATCTGCGTGACGAGAGGGGCAAGGGCCGTCCCGAACAGGGCCGCGTAGATGAAGCGGCTGAACGGCTCCCTCCTGTAGCGGGCAAAAAGCCACACCCCGGCCACGATGAACCAGACGTTCAGGAGGTTCTTGCCGAAAAACGAGAAACCGGCGACCGTCCAGATCGCGGCAATGGTGATCCCGGTTGCCTGCACGCGAAGACCCCGGAGAAGACCTATGAAAAGGAGCGAAACGAGCCCGCTGTTGACGAAAGCGGCCCCGATGCCTCCCACTCCCATGTAGTCGGTGATCAGGTAATCGGGGTCGGTCACGATTCTCCCAAGGCCCTGCAGGATACCTGCCGGCGTGTCGAAAAGCAGGCCCAGCAACGCCAGGGAAAGAAACGTGCCGGCAAGGATCGCGTAAACTGCGTTTTGGGGATTTGCGTTGTCTCGGGTTTTTACCACGGGCTCATTGCCTCCCGGCATCCCCGGTTCCCGCCACGAACCCGTAGTTCAGGCGATAGATCGTATCGAAGGCCCTGAAAAGGTCCAGGTAGTGCTCCAGGTAGCGGGTCATGAGGAAGTTTTCCCTGACGACCTCCCTTCCGCGGGCTCCCATTTCCCTCCTCAATTTTTCGTCCCTCAGCAGCGTGACGATCCTCTCCGCCGTTTCAGCGACGGAAGAAACGAGGAAACCGTTCACGCCGTCGGTGACCTGGTGCCGGATCCCCCCCACGTTGCCCCCGATGACGGGCGTTCCCTTCCACATGGCTTCCGCGACCGTGAGCCCGAATCCCTCCCTCAGGGATTTCTGCAGGACCACCGCAGCCTTGCGCTGAAGGGCGTTCACGAGCCCCGAATCTTCCTTGCTCAGGATGAGGATGCGTTCCTCCCGCAAGGCGACGAGGTCACGGTAGATTTCCTCGCCCTCGGGATCGTCCGTAGCCACGTTGCCCAGCAACACCAGGGTGGCGTCCACCTCTCTCCGGGCGATCTTGAAGGCCTCGATCACGCCACCCGGGTCCTTCCAGGTGTCGAACCGGGAAACCTGGACCACGAGCGGAAGGTCCACGGGGATGCCGTAGTGGGCAAGTCGTTCTTCAATCTCGGAGTCCTCCATTTCCCGGTTCTTGAGCGAAAAAGGATCGATGGCGGGCTTGAAAAAGACCTGGGGGGTCTTCAGCTTTCTCTCGTATTCCTTCAGGCTCAGGATCACCGCGTCGTACTGCTCGACGAAAGGCGTGAGGTAGGACCAGAGTTCCGGGTTGGGAGCCGAAAGGTCGACGTGGCAGGTCCAGACCCAGGGACAGCGTTTATTGTAATGGCGGATGAGGGGCAGGGGCTGGGGATCGTGGATGATGACCATGTCCTGGTCGAGGTGGTTCCGAAGGGCGTTTTCGTGGACCACGTGCTCGTAGATGGCCTTCTTCATCTCCGAAAGGTTGATGGTCCCTCCTTGCAGGGCGTTGTGCATCTTCTTCGTGATGCTGAAGAAGTCGGGGGACCCCTGGATGATCCTCCAGCCGGCCCTCAGGCCCATCTGGTTCATCAGGAGGGAAAGGGAACCCAGGAGTTCCGCCACCCCTCCCCCGTAATAGGTCGAATTCACGTGGACCACGTGAAAATCCCGGAGGGCTTCTCCCTTGCGGAGAATCCGCTCCACCGCTTCCGCGCCGATATGGGGCTCGTAGTCTTCCAGGCGGGGGATGCGCAGTTGCTCCATCGTGGCACCTCCTTCAAAAACAAGGCTTCAAGGATCCGGGAAAGAGACCGCAGAAGTCCAAAGCAGGGGGTTCTTTTTAAATATAACACGATGAAGCGGGGAGGGTACCCGGTGGAGGGTCCATGGAGGAGGGCATTCGATCCGATCCTGTGATGGCTGAAAGGCTAGGGCTTTTCCAGTTTGAATCCCTCGACCCGGAAAAGTTCCAGGCAGGCCTCCACGACCCGTTCGTCCAGGGTGCTCCCTTTCTGCTGCTCGATTTCCGCCAGGGCGGCATCCAGCCCGCGGGAAGGCCTGAAGGGACGATGGGAAGCCATGGCCTCCACGATGTCCGCCACGGTGATGATCCGGGCCTCGGCGCAGATCTCGTCACCCTTCAGGCCCCGTGGGTAACCGCTTCCGTCGAGGAGTTCGTGGTGCTGGTAGACGATCTCTGCCAGCGGCCAGGGCAGGGCGATGTTCTTCAGGATCTTCCACCCGGCTTCCACGTGCTGCTTCACGATCCCCATCTCGATGGCCGAAAGGCTGCCCGGCTTGCTGAGGATCTCCGCCGGGACCTCGATCTTGCCGACATCGTGGAGCAGCGACGCCCTTTCCACGGCAAAGAGGGACTGTTCGGGTATCCCGAGCTTCCTGGCGATGGCCCCCGCCAGCCTGGCGACCCGCCGTTGATGGCCGGCCGTGTAGGGATCCCGCATCTCGACGGTGGTGGAAAGCACCTCGATTGTCTCGTCCCAGGCCCGGCGCATCGTCCGGTAGTTCTCTTCCAGGAGGAGCTCGAAATGCTTCTTCTCGGTGACGTCAAGGACGACCCCCTGGTAACAGGCCATGCTCCCGTCGGCCTTCCGGACGATCCGCGTCTGGTCGTTGACCCAGATCACCGTGCCGTCCTTCATCACGACCCGGTATTCCTGCTGGAACTCGTCCCTGTTGACCTTCGCGAAATCCCGGACCTCCTGCAGGGTCCCCTCCCGGTCGTCGGGGTGGATCAGGTCCTCGTATAACCTGCGGCCGCCAACCAGTTCTTCCGGTTCGTAGCCCCAGAGCCGGACGTTTTCCGACACGTAGTCGATGGGAGACCCCGGTTCGTCGCCCCAGCGGAAGAGAATGACCGGGCTGCTCTTGACGACTTCGTTCGCCAGGCGCAGCTCGGCTTCCCGCTGGCGGATCTCGGTCAGGTCGTGGTAAAGGGCGTAGATGTGGACGTCACCGCCTTCCAGGCGGATGGGGATCCCGATGGCACGGCAGGGAAAGGCCGTCCCGTCCTTCCGGAAGCGCTCCGTTTCCACGCTGACCGTCCGGCCCGAGGCCACCTGCCGGGTCAGGGTCATCCCCTCGCGGGTATACGCGTCCCGGGCGACCAGCTTGTCGACCTGGGCTCCAAGGGCTTCGGAACGCTCGAACCCGAACATCTCTGAGAACCGCCGGTTCACCCGGAGGATCTCCCCGGAACGGTCCGTCACGGCCATGCCGTCCGGAGCGTTGTCAAAGAGCATGTCCAGGTACGCTCGTTCCCTGGCCAGGGCTTCCGTGGATCGTTTCTGCTCCGTGATGTCTCTTACGATGACCAGGGTCAGGGCTTCGGGATTCCCGGCAAGCGGGCTCGACGAGACCATGACCGTCTTCACGACGTCTCCCCGGCAGGGGAGAAGGCGCTCTTCCTCCGAGTCCACTCCTTCCAGGGCCTTCAGGATCCCGTTCATCGCAGCCGCGGCCCCCTCGCCCCTTGAGAAGGAATAGGAGATGGCGGGCGGCTGCAGTTCTTCAAGTCTCCAGCCGGTCATGGCCTCCATTGCCGGGTTGAACACGATGAAGCGGCCCGTGGCGTCGAAGACGGCGATCCCCTCACCGGCATTGCGAATGAGGGCGTCGAGAAAATCGCGCTGCTGCTGGGTCCGGGCTTCCTGCCGCTTGATGTCCGTGATGTCCGTGGAAACGGCCAGGACCGACCGGACGATTCCCATGTCGGCCTTCTCGGGAACCAGCGCGGTCTGCAGGTACCGCACCGTGGCCCCCGTGTCCAGCATGACCTCGAAACGGGTCCCCTGGGCTGTCCGGAAAACTTCCCTGAGCGGCTCCATCCACTGGCGGATGAAGCCCGGGGGCAGGCCCGATTCCGGCAGGGTCATGCACTGCAGCTCTTCCATCGTCTTCCCGAAGAACCGCTCGGTGGACGGGTTCAGGTAAACCATGCGGAAGTCCTCGTTGACCCGGAAGATGAGGGTCGGGAGGTTCTCCGCAAGCCTCTTGAACGCTTCCTCGCTGTGGAGCAGGGCTTCCTGGGTTTCATGCTCCTGGGTCATGTCCGTCAGGAAAACCATGTAGGCCCCCTGCGAGAGGCTGACCGCGTCCCACCGTCCCCAGCCGACATGCCCTTCCGACGTCCGGAAGGGAACCTCGGTGCTGAGATGTCCCCGGCTCACCAGTTCCCGTAGCTTCTTTCGCCCCTCGTCCACGTAGTTTCCCGGGAAAAGGTCCAGGAGGGTGCTGTCCAGCAATTGTTCCCTGGTTTGCCTGAAGAGGCGCTCGGCAGAAGGGCTGGCATCCCGGATCCTTCCCTGCGCCGAGGCCATGATAACGGCGCTGGGAGCGTTCTCCATGTACTGGCGGAACAGTTCCTGGCTAACCCGGAGGCGGCTTTCCATCTCCTCGCGATCGGTCAGGTCCTGGATCACGCCAAAAAGGCGAGTCGGGCGCCCGTCCTCGCTCCGAACGACATGAACCCTTGCGGATACCTGTCTCACGACTCGGGAACCGGGGGAAACACGGTATCGGAGCTCGTAGAGTTCCCCGTTGTCGGCAAAGGCCTCTTCCCTGGCGGCCGTGACCCGCGAACGGTCGTCCGGGTGAACCCGGCTTTCGTAGTCCTGGAAGGAGAGAGGTTCATCGCGGCTGAAACCGAAAAGGTCCCGCAGGAAAGGCGACGCTTCGATCATACCGTTCTCGAGGTCGGCGCGGAAAAAGCCCATCCGGGCCAGCTCCTGGGCTTCCGATAGGAAATCCCCCGTTTCGGCCTCAAAACCCAGGCCAGGTGCATGAACCGGGGGGGGAATCTCCGCCGCGACCGGGGCTATCGGGTCGACCGGCTCACCGGCAACCGGCGGGGGCTGATCCTCGTCCTTCGGTTGCGCCTTGCCGGGCGCCATTTGCCTCCCGGCAAAGAATGCCGCAAGGGATGCCGCAAGGATCAGCCCCCCAGCCACGGTCAGGCTGAGTCCTTGTGATGGGGCATCCGGGGAAGCCGCCTGGACCGGTGCCGCGAGGAACAGGATAAAAGCGATGGGGGAGAGACAGGATAAGCAATAACGGCAGGCTTTCTGAAGGCAAGGCAAAGCTAACCTTCCTGAAGGGCCTCCTGGCTGCCCTTCGCGGAACGGGGCGGGCGATGCGCAAGGGAAAAGGGAACACCCGCGAATAGGAAAAAAAGCCATGGTCCGGCACCCCGCAAGGAGGAACAGACTCTTTTGTTACTTTAGCATGAATCGCCTTGCCTGGCTACGGCCCGCTACAGTATCATCGTTTTTCAGGGAGGGGTCCGACGATGGGAATCAATTTCGCGGAAAGGTGTCCCGGCGAATGCCGGGGTTGCAGCCATCGCCACCTGGACGAGGCTGCCAGCCTGGCCCAGAAGGAGTCCTGGCTGGCCGGCAGGCTTTCCACCTGGGCACACGCCCTCTGCCCGATCGAAGCCCCAAGGGGAACCGAGCGCTGGGGCTACCGCAACAAGGTGACCCTGCGGGCCCGGTGGCACCCCAGCGAAGGGTGGCGCTTCGGCATGGAGACCAGGGAAGCGTTCCTGCCCCTGGAAGACTGCCCGGTTCACGACCCCTGCGTCCGTGCCGCCCTGGACTGGCTCGCCGGGACCCTTCCACCGGAATCGGCCTTTCCCCTGGCTTTCTACTCCCAGGTCGGGGCCCAGGCCTCCCTTATCCTGAAAACGAAAAAAGACCCGGAAACCGACTGGCTGGAGGGCAATGAGGAAAGCCTTTCCCGAACGGGGCTGGATGGGCTCTGGCTCCACCTCTTCCCCTGCGCGGGCCGGCACCTTTTCGGCGCCGGCCCGGTGCGTCTCCTCTGGGGCAAGCCCCTCTCCAAAAATGCAATCGGCCTCCTGCACGGCCCCCAGGACTTCCAACAGGTCATTCCCTGGCTTTACGCCCGTTCCCTGGACAAGGCCGAGGCGTTTTTGGATCCCGCCCCCGGGAGCTCTGTGATCGACCTTTACTGCGGAGGAGGGTCCAGCCTTGCCCGGTGGACGGCCCGGGGAGCCAGGACCGTCGGGGTCGAACTGTCGGGAGAGGCCCTCGCCAACGCCCGCCTGAACGCCCCCGGGGCGACTCTCCTGCGCGGCCTTTGCGCCCTGCGTATCCCCCAGTTGGAGGAGTGGGTCCGGACGGCCCCCAGGCCCTCCCGCCTCCTTTTCGCCAACCCCCCGCGAACCGGCCTGGAACCTGAAATCACGGCGTGGATCACGGGGTCCTGCCGGCCGGAACGGATCGCCTACCTCTCCTGTAGTGCCGGAACCCTCGCCAGGGACCTGGGCAAGCTGGACGGAAAGGACTATTCGGTCGTCTCGGTCACCCCCTACGATTTTTTTCCCCAGACCCGTCACGTGGAAACGCTGGCCCTTCTCGAGCGGGCTGGAGCGTCTCTCTCGCCTTTTTAACAAGAAAGAATTATTCTTATCTACCGATAGCAACCATATATCTTCTTTTCTGCGGTTTTTACGGCCATTCGAGCTTGACCTTGGCGGATTCAAGAAATTGCAATGAACCCCATGCTATAATGAGTCGTTGTTGGAAAACCGATGAAAGGGGGTTCCTGAGTTGCCTCGAAAACGCCACCGCGGTGACTGCTCGATCTTGATCCTCCTGCTTTTGGCGATGGTCGTCGGCGGCTGGTTTTTCCTTCAGCGGCGCGATTTCGACCGGACAACCTCCCCCGCTTTCCTGGAGCAGCTGAAACACGTGAATATCTCCCTTACGGAAGCGAAAGAAACTCGCTCCGACGGGAAAACACAAATTTACGTGACCCTGAAGAACGGATCCGGCCGGGCTTTCGACGGCAAGATCGTTGTCTATTCCCGAGAGATCAACGGCGCCGTGCTGGACCAGGCAAGCCTGGCGATCATGACCGTCCCGCCAGGCGGTTCATCCACCCTGGTGGCCTGGCTCAGGAAAAGCACGATCCGTCCCGACTTCCAATACGAACTGGATGTGGAATTCAAGTGAGAAACGAACTCCTGCCCCCCTACCTGCGCAAATGCCGTTTTGTCGCTGCCCTCGCCATTGCCCCGGACGGGACCGTCCTTGATTGCAACGATGGGCTAAGGGACATGCTGAAGATGGGGGGAGGGCTTGCCGGCCGCCCGCTGGAATCCCTCTTCTTCCCTGACCAACCCGGCCTTTTGGAAAAGATCGGGCGAGAGACCTCCCTGGGAACAAGCATGGAGATCCTGCTGCAGGATTCCGACGGCAGTCCCATCTCCATGGACTTCCACGTGGAGACCCTGGACGGGGGATCCACTGTCCTCCTCGCACCGGTCAAAACAGCACAGGAAGAAACCTTGGCTAAATTGTCCTCGCTGAACCTCGAGATGGGAAACCTGGCCCTTGAGTTGACGAGGAAAAACCGCGAACTGGAAGAAGCCAACGCCGTCATCACCCGCCTGATGAACACCGACCCCCTGACCGGGGTCGCGAACCGGCGGCATTTCGAAGAAGTGGCAGAGAAGGCCATGGCTTTCAGCCGGAGGCAAAGCCTCCCTCTCTCCCTCATCATGGCCGACATCGACTATTTCAAGGAGTTCAACGACCGCTGCGGGCACGCCCTCGGCGACGAGATACTGGCGGCCTTTGCCCGGATGCTCTTCAGGTCGTGCCGGTTCGAGGACACCGTTGCCCGCTACGGAGGCGAGGAATTCCTCGCCCTGCTGCCCGGAACCCCCCTCGTCCCGGCCCGGGCCATCGCCGAACGCCTGAGGGAAAACACGGAAAAACTCTCCATCGCCGGCCTGGAAGAAGGCATCCGGGCCAGTTTCGGCGTGACGGAGTTCCTGGCTGACGAAACCCTGGAAGAATTCATTGCCCGCGCTGACCAGGCCCTTTACCGGGCCAAGTCGCGCGGGAGAAACCGCGTCGAAGGCTGAAGCGGGCCTAAAGGCGCATGCCCCGGTCCTAATGTTTCTGCATAACGCCCCCGAAAGAACCTCTTGCGCTTTCGTCCGCACGGGTCCATTTCCCGCTGATCCGGTTCATCCAGTCGATCGAACCCGTGAAGATCATCAAGCCGTCGACCGTGGAAAACGTGAGAGTGCCGTCGGGGTTGCAGCTCCCCGAGTAAGCCAGGGGCACTTCGCGCTTCGTCGACATTCCGTCACCCAGGATTACCCCTTCGGCATCGACTGCCAAGACGAAAGTCCCGTAATCCAGTTCTCCCAGGAACTGCCCCCTGTACGTCCCCACGAACCGTGCGTCGATCGCCGCAGCGAGCGCAGCCAGCCCCAGGAACGTCAGTAAAGCCAGCACTGCGAGGACTGCTACCCTGGCCCGTCTTTCTCTCTTCGGCATGTCCGACCCCTCCTTTTGGACGAGAGGAGGTTGCCCTCCCGCCGCATTTGCATCAAGTCTTTATTCGAATATAATAAGTCAACAGGGTGAAGAGGACATTTATTTTCGATTGACCAGAACGGGTGATGCCCCGTGAAAAACCTTTATGCCGGTTTTGACATCGGATCTTCGTCCGTCCATTGCGCCGTCCTGGACCAAAACGGCGCCCTTTTCCTCCTGCTTCCCAGCCTTCCCCACCTGGGCAACCCGATGGGGTGCATCCGCGAGCAATGGAAGGCCCTCCTGGAATCGTGTCCCTCCTCCTGCCTGTCCTCGACCTCTTTCACCGGCATCGGGTCCCGTTTCATCAAGGCGCGGTTCCCCGATACCGTGGTTGAAAAGGAAAGCGTGACCATACCCAGGGGGGCCGCTTCCGCCTGCCCGGAAACCCGGTTCCTTTTCCACGTCGGGGCGCGCGACTCCTTTTTTTTCCGGCTGTCGCCCATTCGCGGCGAAATCGTCGTAACCGAGTGGGCAACCAACACCAAGTGCGGCGGCGGATCCGGGACACTCCTGGAAAAACAGGTGAGGCGACTCTACGGGACGGAAAAGACCACGCCGGGCGAAGACGGGTGCCTGCTTCTTGCGCGCCTGTTCGAGGAAGCCTCCGGGGAAGCGGCCGCCTACCCCGAAGCCATTGCCTACAACGCCCGCTGCGGGATCATCATCCAGTCGGACCTGATCCATGACCAGAACGAAGGACTTCCGCGCCCCCTCATCCTTTCAAGGCTGATGGCAACCCTCCTCCGCAACTTCAAGAACGACGTCGTCGGGTCCTCCCGGCTGGACGAGGGACTGGGCCTGGTTTCGGGAGGCCTTTTTTCCTTTCCTCACCTTACGGAACGGCTGGAGTCGCTCCTGGGGATCCCCCTCAAACGCCCCGACTGGTTCCTCCATGCCGGAGCCATCGGGGCGGCTCAGGTGGCCTGGCGGCAGGGAAACAAAACCTGCCTGGACCCGGACTGCCTCGAAGAAGCCCTGGCCTCTTCTTCCAGGACACGAAGCACCGCTCCCTCCCTAAGGGAATCCCTCCCCCGGGTTTTCACCACGTTCCGGCCAGGAGCGGAACCCCGGGCCGGCGAAAAACCACACCCTGCGGACGTGACACTCGGCGTGGACGGCGGCTCCACCACGACAAAGGCGGTCATCCTGGACGCCGAAAGCCGCGCGGTCCTGGACAGCCTTTACATCCCGACCCACGGAGACCCGGAGGGAGCCCTTAAAACCGTCCTTCGCCATCTGGCCCGGAATGCCTCGCGATACCGGGTCCGTGCGGTATGCTCGACGGGATCCGCCCGGAAGCTCTACGAGCGCATCCTGGTCAGCCCGGCACGCAAAGCGGCCCTCGAGGTGGAAGGCTTCCTTGTTCCAGACGGAACGATCGACGAGATCACCTGCCACGCCAGGGGAGTGAAGGAATTCGATCCCGAGATCGACACCATCTTCGAGATCGGCGGGCAGGACATGAAATTCACCACCTTCAAGAGGAGGGACGGTCACGCCACCGGCGAGGTCCAGGAAGCCCGGATGAACTATTCCTGCCAGGCCGGGGCGGGGCAGACCCTCGAAAACATGGCGACCCTCCTGGGACTGGACGTCAGGACCACCCTCCAGGAAGCCGCGCTTGCGGCGGATCGCGTTCCCGTCATCGACGCGACCTGCGGGGTTTTCATGGAAATGGACGAGAAGCGCCTCATCGCCGAAGGGGTTCCCGTGGAGGAGATCGCCGCAGCCGTGGTCCGGGCGACCGTTTCGGGGTATTTCCACAAGTTCGTGGGAGGGCCCCGTTCGGTGGGAAACCGATGCTCCTGCCAGGGAGGACCTTCCCTTGGCACGGCCGTTCTTGCGGCCTTGAGCCAGGTCACCGGCAAGGAAATTTTCGCCTACCCGGGGCGGGAGCTTTTCGGGGCCACGGGGGCGGCACTCTGCGCCCTCGACACCGTCAGGAAGGCGGAAGCCTCCGGACGTTGCACCAAAAGCGCCTTCCGGGGGTGGCAGGTGGCGGAAAGCCCCTTCACCAGCGAGACGGTCGCCTGTTCCGCCCTTTTCGGCCCGCGTTCCTGCGGCCGAAGGGACTGCAAGCTCCGGGTCTTCCACATCGAGGGAGAGGACATCGTGACGGGAGGCTTCTGCCCCCAGGGCAACTCCGAGGCCACCGGGACCCGAAGGCCGGACACTGTCGAGGCCTACCATCGCATTCTCGAACGGCACTTCTGCGGGACGGTGGCCTCGCGCGGCAGCCGGGTGCCGGAAAACGGGCGCCCCACCGTGGGGATCAAGCGAAGCGGGGAAACGATGGGAGAATGGGGAGTCTGGTGCTCTGCGGCACTATCGGCCCTTGGCCTTCACCCCGTCCTTTCCCCCGTCTCGGACGAAGGGATCGTGGACAGGGGCATCCAGCTGGCCAGGACGGACTTGTGCTTTGCCATGAAACTTTCCCTGGGGCACTCCGATTTCCTGGCCAACGTGGCCGGGGTCGACCTCCTTTTCCACCCGGCCTTCATCCACCATGTCGCCCGGGGTGGAATCCCGCGCCTGAAGTACTGCGTCTACACGGAAGGGGAGGGTTTCCTTGCCACGGAGACTCTTGGCCTGCCGCGAGACCGGGTCCTGTCCCCGATATGGCGTTTCGGGAAACCGGCGGAAATGGCGAGAATCCTGCAGGGAGAACTGGCGCGCATCGGGCACGACGTGTCCATGAGAAGGGTCCTGGAGGCCTTCGAGGAGGCGGAACAGGCGCGGGAAGCCTTCCGCGAGGCCCTGGCCGCCGTGGGCAAAGCCTTCCTGGAGCGGGTCGCCGCAAGCGGGGAACCCGGTTACGTCGGCCTGGGCCGGGAATATGTCCTCTGCGACCCCGCGGCCTCCTCGGAAACGGGAAGCCTTTTTTCCCGGGTCCGGGGGATGAACTACATTCCCATGGCTTTCCTGTGGAAAGCCTACCGGGACGTGCCGGTGCACGAACTCGTGGAGAACGAGTACTGGGTGAACAACGCCGAGATCCTGAAGGCTTCGCTTTTCGTGGCAAAAACCCCGGGACTCTACCCGATCCGGCAGATGAACTTCGCCTGCGGGCCCGACTCGATCAAGTTCTTCATGGAAAGGGAAATCTTCGAGCGGGCTGAGAAGCCGTTCCTGCACCTCGTGACGGACGCCCAGACGAACAACGCCCCCTTCGCAACGCGGGCGGAAGCCCACGAACGGGTCGTCGCCCAGGCCTCCCCTCGCAAGATCCGGTCCTACGCGGAGCTGCTGCCTCCCAGCCCGGAAACCGGCCAAGGCAGCGACCGGACCTGGCTCATCCCGGCCATGGGGCACATGAACCGCCTGGGAGCCTCTCTCCTGCGTCACTGGGGAATCCGCGCCATGGCCCTTCCTACGGCCGGGCCCGCCGCCCGGGAATGGGCCAGGCGAACGATCCCCGTAGAAACCTGCTTCCCCCTGAAAGGAGTCGCAGGGGACATCCTGGCCTTCCTGGAGAAGGAATCGGAAAGAAGCGGACGACAGGCCGTGATGGACCGCTATGCCCTTTTCCTGCCCCGGTCCAGCGGCCCCTGCCGGCTGGGCAAGTACGACGAGGTCCTCCGGCAATGCCTGGGGCAGGCAGGTTTTCCCGGCTTGCCCGTGTACGGCCCCCACGACCGCCAGAACTACCGGGACATTCCCTTCATGCCCCGGGCAGTAGAGGGAAACCCGGCGGGGCTCTTCCGCTTCACACGCGAAGTGATTCACACCTTCCTCTTCTCGGATTTCCTGGACGACCTCAACCTCAGGCTCCGTCCCTACGCCCCTGACCCCGACCGGTTCGAAACGGCCTTCGAATCCGTCCTGGAAAAGGCTGCAAGGGCCCTGGAGGAGGAGGGCCTTTCCGAGCCGGCCCTTCGGAGGCGGATACGGGAGTGCGAGGAAGCCCTGGCCCCCCTGAGCCGGCCGGACCATCCCCGGTTTCCCCTTGTCCTCTTCATCGGGGAGATCTACATGCGCCTCCACGACCCCTACACGGACCACGTGATCCGAAGGCTGGAATCCGAGGGTCTCGAGATCATCCGGAGCGGGATCGGGGAATGGCTCGATTACATGAGCTTCGTGACTCGCAGGGAGGAGCTGGATTGGGCGAACCTCCTGGCCGGGGCGGCCCTCGCTTTCTCCGAAAGCCGGTTCGGGCTTTTGGGGGGGAGGCCCTATCCCGAGCGGCAGCGCCTGCCCCATCCCCGGGAAGCGATCGAAAACCTCGAATGGGAAAACATTTTTACCGGCCTGATCGGGGGGGAGTCCCCCATCAACATCGGCATTTTCAACGAGTTCATGAAAGGCAGGATCCAGGCTCATGCCGGCATGCCCATCTGCGGCATCTTCCATTGCGGGCCCTTCACCTGCATGCACGAGACCCTGGCCGCCTCCCTCATGTCCGCCCTCGCAAAAAACTGGAGGGCATCCCACCCGGATGCCCTCCTTCCGATCCTTCATGCCAGCTTCGGCGATTCGCCCAACCCCAATATCGAGGCCGAGATCGCGGCCTTCCGGGACCAGTGTGCCTCGAAGGCCCGGTTGGAAGGCCTCTCTTCCTACTCGTAGCGCAAAGCCTCGATGGGGTCGAGATCTGCGGCTTTCGATGCGGGATAGTAACCGAAGAAGATCCCGACCAGGGCGGAAAAGCCGAAGGCCAGCCCGATCGAGAGCGGGGAAATCACCGTCGGCCAGCCGGCGAAATGCCCGATGGCAAAAGAGACCAGCGCCCCCAGGGCGATGCCCGTCAGGCCGCCGAGGACGGAAAGGATCACCGCTTCCGCCAAAAACTGCAGGAGGATATCCGGCGTCCGGGCCCCCACGGCCATGCGGATCCCGATCTCACGGGTCCGCTCGGTGACGGAAACGAGCATGATGTTCATGATGCCGATGCCGCCCACGAGCAGCGATATGGAAGCCACGGCCGCCAGCAGGAAGGACAGGGTTCGCGTGGACGCCGCCGCCGCCTCCATGATCTCCGCGAGGTTCATGACGGTGAAGTCCTTCTCCTCGTCGAGGCGGATCCGGTGCCGCTCGGTGAGAAGCCCGTCGACCTGGTCGATGGCCGCCGATATTGAATTGCCGTCGACCGCCTGGACCAGGATGCTGGAGACCTTCCCCTGGAACCGTGAACCGAAAACGCGCTTCTGGGCAGTCGTGATCGGGATGATCAGCGTGTCGTCCTGGTCGGAGCCCATGGCATTGGTCCCCTTCCTTCCGAGAACCCCCACCACGGTCATCGGGATTCTCTTCACCCGGACGATCTTGCCGACGGGATCCTCCTCCCCGAAGAGGTTGGTCACGATCGTCTGGCCCAGGAGGCAAACCTTGGCCGAGCTGCGGACCTCCGAATCGTTGAAGCTGCGCCCCGAGGCAATCGTCCAGTTCCGGATGTCAAGCATGGGGGGAGTCGTTCCCTCCGCCCGTGTGGACCAGTTGCTGTTTCCGTAGACGACCTGGACCCCGCCCGCGGTCGTGGGAGCGGCCTTGCCCACGGCAGGACATTCTTCCGCGATCGCTTCCGCGTCGGCAAAGGTCAGCGTCGGGGAAGAGCCCCATCCCATGCGGGCCCCGCCGGTGGTCATGCTCCCGGAGCGCACCACCAGGAGGTTCGAGCCCATGCTGGTGATCTGTGCCGTAACGCTCTGGTTGGCCCCCGTCCCGATGGCGAACATGGCCACGACGGCTGCCACCCCGATGACGATGCCGAGAGTCGTCAGGGCTGAACGCATCTTGTTGGCCCTCAGGGACCGCAGGGATACGTGGAGGATCTCGCCGTAGGCGATCATGCCGTTATTCCCCCTTCTTCGGGATGGCGGTCGCTCACGACGAGCCCGTCGCGAACCATGATGACCCGGCGTGAATACCTGGCGATATCCGGTTCGTGGGTCACGAGGACCACCGTGATTCCGGCGGTCCGGTTCAGGTCGGCCAGGAATTCCATGATTTCCATGCTCGTCTTCGTGTCGAGGTTGCCCGTCGGCTCGTCAGCCAGGATCAGGGGGGACTCGTTCACCAGGGCCCGGGCAATGGCCACCCGCTGCTGCTGGCCGCCCGAAAGCTGGTGGGGCTGGTGGTGTTCCCTCCCCGCCAGGCCGACCTTCTCAAGCGCTTCCGCCGCCAACTTCCTCCGCTCGTGCCGGGAAACCCCCTTGTAGAGCATCGGGAGCTCGACATTTTCCAGGGCCGAGGTCCGGGGCAGCAGGTTGAATCCCTGGAAGACGAACCCGATGTGCCGGTTTCGGATCACGGCCAGCTCGTCCCTCCCGAGGCGGCTCACGTCGGAGCCGTCCAGCCTGTAGGTCCCTTCCGTCGGGATATCGAGGCAGCCCAGGATGTTCATGAGGGTGCTCTTGCCCGAGCCCGAAGGCCCCATGACCGAGACGAACTCGCCGGCTTCGATGGAGAGGGAAACCCCCTGTAGGGCTTCCACCGAAATCTCCCCCAGGAAATAGGTTTTCCTGATGCCGGACAACTCGATGAGAGGCATGCCTAGAACAACCTCCTGGTGGTGGCCGGCTGGGTGGACTTGCCGTTGCCCAGGATTCCGGTAACGACACGATCCCCTTCCGACAGCTCTCCCGAAACCTCCGTCCAGCTTCCGTCCGTCAAGCCCACGTCCACGGGCACGCGTTTAAGGGAATCCGGCGACCCCTTCTTCGATTCGAGCAACCAGAGAGAAGGCTGTGATGCCCGGGTTTTCCCGGTTATCCCGCTTGATTTTTTCGAAGAGGCGTCCCCTCCCGTTGCCACCCCATCCGGAGGAGGCGGAGGAGCGACCTGCGCGGTGGAGGCCGTCCGGGTCCCGTTCGTCCCGGCCGGCTTGAACCGCAGGGCCGCGTTCGGGACCTTCAGGACATTTTTCGCCGAGGCGGTTTCGATGTTCACGTTCGCCGTCATGCCCGGCTTCAGTCGCAGGTCAGGGTTGGAAGCAGAGATGATCACCATGTAGGTCACCACGTTCTCCGTGGTCGAAGGGCTGAGGCGAACCTGCCGGACCTTGCCGCCGAAAGTGTCCTCCGGGTAGGTGTCCACCGTGAAGGTGACGCTCATCCCTTCCTTGACGTAACCGATGTCCGCCTCGTCAACGGCGGCTTCCACCTGCATCTTCGTGAGGTCCTCGGCGATGGTGAAGAGCTCGGGAGCCGACAGGCTGGCCGCCACGGTCTGCCCCTCGCTCACTTCCTTTGCCGTCACGACCCCGTCCACCGGGGAAAGGATCTTCGTGTAACCCAGGTTGCTCCGTCGCTGGCTTAAGGAGGCCAGGGACGACCGGATCCCGGCACGGGCCGACTCGACCTGGGCACGGGCCGTGGCCAGCGAAGTCTCGGCGGAATCCAGCGCGCTTTTCGCCACGAAGTCCGCGGCAAAAAGCTCCTTCTGCCGCTCGTGTTCCCGCTGGGCCTGCTTCAGGCCCGCCTCCGCCTGGGCAAGGTTCGCGCGGCTCGAGGCCAGTTCCGCCTCGGCCTGCCGGGCCTGGGCAGAAAGGAGTTGGGGATCGATTTCTGCGATGAGCTGCCCTTTTTTCACGGGCGAGTTGTAGTCTACGTAGATGCGCTGGATCGTCCCGGAAACCTGGCTTCCAACCGTGACGGTGTTCACCGCCTGGATCGTCCCCGTGGCCGAAACGACGCGGGTGACATCCCCGCGGGCAACCTCGCTGGTCGTGTATTGGTCCGGCTTTGCCGCGAACTTGGCCTTCCACAGCCAGGCTCCGCCGGCCAGGACGGCCAGGATTAGGATTCCCCCCAGGAGCCTCTTCTTCGTCTTCGTCATCATCACTTCGTTTCCTCCTTCGGGATCTCCACGGGCCTGCCCAGGGCCTTCACAAGGGCCGCTGCCGCCACCTGGCGGTCATAGCGGGCCTGGACCAGCGCCTTCCTTGCAGAACTGTATTTTTCCGCCGCATCGGTCACTTCGAGGCTCGTGCCGACTCCCACGCGGTAGCGCCCCTGCGCCAGCCCCAGGTTTTCCTCAGCCTGCCCTAGGGCGGTTTCCGCGTTCTTCACCTGCTCCTGGGCAGTTTCAAGATCCAGCAGCGCCGTCTCGACTTCCAGGCGAACCGAGTTGCGCTGTTTCTCCTGGCTGGCACGGGTGATCTCCAGGTCTGCGCGGGAGGCTTCCGTCCGGGCTGCCGTGGCCCCTCCGTCGTAAAGGGGAACCGTGAGGGAAAGGCTGGCCGTCCATTCATCGCTCCAGCCGGAGGACGAGTCGGAAAACCCCCAGCCGCCGCCCAGGGAGACCGATGGATTCAGCCCCTTCGCCGTTGCCTTGAGTGTTTCTCCCGCGGAAAGGATGCGGTCTTCCCCCGCCAGCAGGTCCGGGCGATTCGAAAAAGCTTCGCCGATCGCACCCTCGAGGGGCGGGATCGCCATGGAATCATCCGGGGGAACCTCCAGTGCAGCGTTCCTGTCCGGCAGTCGCGTCCCGACGGCGTTTTCCAGGGCAGCCAGGGAAACCGAAGCGGCCGAGCGGGCCTTTGCCAGCTCGAGGCGAGCCTGGCTGAGGTTCACCTCCGCGGCCGTCACATCGATCTTCGCCGAGGAGCCCGCCTTGTAGAAAGCCCGGGCCTGCTTCAGCTGGGTTTCGTAAAGCGAAACCGTCTCGACGGCAACCGCTGCGTCTTCACGGGAGCGAAGGAGGCTGAAGAAGGACTCTTTCACGGCATAGGCCCTTTCCTGCCATGTCCTGGCCGCTTCTTTTTGTACGGCCGAAAAGTCGTACGAGGCCCCGGCGATGGCAACCCGGGTTTTCCCCCCGTCCGTCAGGAGCTGCCGGACCGAAACGTCGGAAGCTGCCCGGCCGTCTCCGCCCGTGCTCGAGGCGGAACCGCTCACGCCCAGGGTCGGCCGCAGGGAAGATTTCGCCACCTCGACCTGGCTTTGGGAACGCACTACCTGCCAGCCGGAGGAGACGATGTCCGGATGATGGTCAAAGGCCAATTGCAGGCACTTCCCCAGGGTCAGGGTTGAAGCTTGTGGCGCCTCCGGAACTGCACCCCAGGAGGTGAGAGGAAACATCACCAGGAACAAAAGCATGAAAACGGTTCTTTTCACGTGGATTCGACCTCCTTGAAACGCCGCATGCGTGATTCTCCGGCCTATGGATATTGTAAAGCCGGGAACCTTAAGAAGGGGTTCCAGACTCCGCACTTTTCCTTAAGAATCGTAAAGGACCCTTTACACGAAGCAATGTTTTTTGACCCCATGCTTTTCGCTAAAAGGATAGAATAGAAAAAATCCCGATTGGAGGGGGTGAAGGACATGGAGAAAATCTTGCTGGTGGACGACGACAAGGGGCTGTGCGAACTCCTGGAAGAATTTTTGGAAAGCGAGGGATTCGAAGTCGAGGCGGTCCACGACGGGGAGCATGCCGTCCATCGGGCACTGGGAGAACGGTTCTCCCTTGTCATTCTTGACGTCATGCTGCCCGGCCTCGGAGGCATCGAGGTCTTGAAATCGATCCGGCGCCAATCTTCCGTGCCCGTGCTCATGCTGACCGCCCGCGGGGACGACGTGGACCGCATCGTCGGCCTCGAACTCGGTGCGGACGACTACCTTCCAAAACCCTTCAATCCCAGGGAACTTGTCGCCCGAATCCGGGCAGTCCTCCGGCGCGGCCGGATGGAAACCCCCGGGGAAACCCTGGGGAACGTTCTCCGCGTCGCAGACCTGGCCATCGACCCCGCTGCCCGTCACGTCAGCGTGGGAGGAACGCGAATCGACCTCACCACCGTGGAGTTCGACCTCCTCGAGACCCTCGCCCAGGCGGCGGGAACGGCTTTCTCCCGGGAGAACCTTGTGCGCCAGGTCCTGAAGCGCCCCTTTTCTCCCTTCGACAGGAGCCTCGACGTCCACGTGAGCAATCTTCGCCGCAAGATCGGAACCTACCCCGACGGCTCGGAACGGATCAAGACGGTCCGGGGCCTGGGCTACATCCTGGCCATGCCCCCGGAGGAGACCCGCCCTTGAAGAGGCACCCTCTCTTCCTGAGGATATTCCTCTGGTTCCTCGGGGCGATGCTCCTCATGGCGGCAGTGAGCGTAAGCCTGACCGTGTTCATGAGCCGACAGGGCATCATCCTGACCGGCCACCAGGAAGTCCTCTCCGACGCGCTGGACCGCCACGGGGAGAATCTCGTGGAAACCTACGAGGCGAAGGGGCAGGCCGCAGCGTTCGCGCTGATGGACGAGATCCGGCGCGAGACGGGACTGGCGGTCGTCCTTTTCGACGAGGCCGGCGTTCCGATCCGGTTGAGGGAAGGACCCCCGATGGAATTCCTGATCCGGCTCGGGCAGGAGGCCTCCCGCGAACTGGCCCAGGGCCGGACGTTCCAGATCCGCAGGGAAACGGCCTCCGTCTACAGGCGCATGACCTCGTCCTCGGGCAGGCGCTATATCCTCGCGGGCATCTTCCGGCGGCCCCCATCGATGGCCCGGGTGATGACCGACAACCCCAAGTCGGTCCTCATCCACCTGGCTGGCCTGCTTGTGGCAGCTCTCGTTTTCTGCGGCCTGCTGGCCCACCACCTCTCCGATCCCCTGGTCCGGCTCAACCGCACGGCCCGGTCCGTTGCCGACGGCCACCTCAACACCCCCGTCGACGCCGCCATCCAGAAGCGCTCCGACGAGATCGGCGAACTTTCGCGCAGCCTCGACGCCATGACCCGTCACCTGACCGCTCTCCTGGAAGCCCAGAGGCGCCTGATACGGGACATCTCCCACGAACTCCGCACCCCGCTGGCCCGGCTCGGGGTCGCTCTCGAGCTGGCCCGGAAAAAGGCCGGCAGCGGGGCCGCCGAATCCCTTGGCCGGATCGAGCGGGAATCGGCCATCCTGAACGACATGATCGGGCAGCTTCTTGACCTCTCCAAGGTCGAGGCCGGCATGGGACATGATTCCATCGAGCCCGGCGATCTCCTGGGGCTTCTCGAAACCGTCGTCGAGGACGCGAACTTCGAGGCACGGCCTTCCGACCGCGGCGTGGTCCTGGATGCCCCCGAGAGCCTGCACGCGGTCCCGTTGAACCCGGACCTGGTCCGGAGGGCTGTCGAGAACATCGTCCGTAACGCCATCCGCTACACGAACGAGGGAACTTTCGTCGAGGTGTGCGTGGAGGAGCGGGAAAAGGAAGGCCGAACCGGCGTTTCCATCCGAATCCGGGACTACGGCCCCGGGGTTCCCGAAAGCGAACTCGCGCGCATCTTCCAGCCCTTCTACCGCACCGAGGCCGCACGTTCCCGGGACACCGGCGGGACGGGCCTCGGCCTCGCGATCGCCCAGAGGGCGGCCCTCGTCCACGGCGGTTCCATCACGGCCGAAAACGCGCCCGGCGGAGGACTCGCCGTCGAGCTTTGGCTACCGGCCCCAAGCCCGCAGGGAGGCTGAGGGATGGAAAAGCGTTATTGCCTCCTGGCCCTCGGCGTCCTCCTCGTTCTCGTTGGAACGGGCCCTGCCCGGGCGGAAAAAGCGACGCTCGTCTTCACCGGGGACACCGCCTTCGGCGAAAGCTACCGGATCCGGCCTGAACAGCAAGCCCCCCTTCTTGGAGACAACCGCTACCTTCCCTCCATGAAAGCCCTGGTTCCCCTATTGGGAGGGGCACGCGAGATCCTGGTCAACCTCGAGACGCCTCTCGCCCTTCCCAACGATTCCGCGCCCGTGGGAAAAGACTATATTCACTGGGCCAGCCCGGAAAAAGCCGTCGCCGCACTGAAGGCAGCCGGGGTCACGGCAGTCGGCCTAGCCAACAACCATACGATGGACCAGGGATCGAAGGGCCTCGAGGAGACCCTTGCAACCCTGGGAAAGGCCGGGATTGCCACCGGAGGGGCGGGACCTCACCTCGAAGCGGCTGAGAAACCGTTGCTCTGGCGCGTCCCCCTGGGAAAGGGAACGACCCCGGTGGCGGTCTTTTTCGGGTTCGAATACCGGCGGAACTACGACGAGCAGTTCGGTTTCTACGCCGGGAAGAAAACCCCCGGGGTCACAACTCTCGACCCGGTGAGGCTGAAAGCCCGGATCCGCTCCATTCGGGCTAAAATCCCGGGGCTGACCGTCATCGCCTTTCCCCACTGGGGCAAGAATTACGCCTGGAAAACCGATGAACAAACCCGGTCGGCTCGCGAACTGGTCGATGCGGGAGCCGACCTGGTCGTCGGGCACGGAGCCCACCAGATCCAGGAAATCGAACTCTACAAGGGAAAGTGGATCCTCTACAGCCTCGGCAACTTCGTCTTCCACTCACCGGGACGCTACTCTTCCAGAGGGGCACCTCCCTACGGCCTTGTCGCCCGGCTGGAGCTGGCGGAAAAAGGGGAAACCCCGCAAATGACCCTTCGCCTTTACCCCATCCAGTGCGACAACAGCGTCACGGGTTTCAGGACCCGCCCGGTCACCCCGAAGGAATTCGCCGAAATGCAAGCTCTTCTTCTTCAGCGCCTCGACGGGAAAAGCGCCTCCGGAATCCGGGCGAAGAAGGATACCCTGGGCTATCACCTGGAGATCGCCCTGCCCTGAAACCAGGGAGATAAAGTCACAGGAAAGGTGAGTTGAACCATGCAGAGTTCCCGCCTAACCCTGCCCGTCATGGCCGCCCTCGGTGCCGTCTATTTCTTCTGGGGAACGACTTACCTGGGCATGAAGTTCGCCATCGAGACGCTGCCGCCCTTCTTCATGCTGAGCTTTCGCTTCACGGCTGCCGGGGCCCTCATGCTCGCCTGGGCCTGTAGCCGGCAAAACCCGCAACTCACCTGGAGACAGGTGCGTGGATCCGCTGCCGCCGGAGGGTTGATGCTGCTCGGCGGGACAGGCCTGGTCGCCTGGGCGGAGCAGTTCGTCCCCTCCAACATCGCGGCAATCGTCATCGCCACGATGCCTCTCTGGATGGCCCTGCTCAGGTGGGTAGCCCTGAAAGGCGACCGCCCGGGAAAGACTTCCATGGCGGGCCTCGTTCTCGGTTTCCTGGGAACCCTGCTGCTCGTCCGGTCGACGACGACCGGAGCCGAAACGGTGGAGGGGCACGCCCTGGGCCTTGCCGTGCTCGTCCTTGCAGCCCTGCTGTGGGCCACGGGCTCGCTCGTTTCACGCGGGATGGAACAGCCCCGGGTGCCGGCCCTGGCCACTTCCATCCAGCTGCTCTCCGGCGGGTTCTGCTGCCTTGTCGCCGGCCTGGCCACGGGAGAGGCGGCACGCGTCCACCTCGAGGCCATCTCGCTCCGGTCGGCTGCCGCTCTCGCCTACCTCGTGGTGTTCGGATCCGTCGTGGCCTTCAGCTGCTACACCTGGCTTTTGAAGAAGACGGACCCGGCCCTGGCCTCGAGTTATGCCTACGTCAGCCCTGTGGTCGCGGTCTCCGCGGGCTGGCTTCTTGCAGGGGAACGGCTGAATGCCGGCAGCCTCCTGGCGACCGGGGTGATCCTCACGGCCGTCGTCCTCATCGTCCGGGGAACGGCAGCCCCCGCAAAGAAACCCGATCCAGGGCTTCACGCTTGACAGCAAGTCCCGACCCGCATATAATCCTTCGCAATATTTGAAAGATAGGGGATTTAAGCGATGATGCATGTCTTTAGTAATCAGAATTGGTGGTGGCAGGCTTTCTGAGTCTGCCGCCAAGTGCCTGGATAGATCGCGAACAGTGACATAGCGAGAGGCCTTGGAGGCGGATCCCGATCGGGATCTCTTCCGAGGCCTTTCCTGTTCTGCCATTCCGGGGGGCCGCAACAATGGGCCCCCCGTTTTTTTGTCACCTCCAAAGGAGGTTGTCGACCGTGAGTGGAGAAAAAACCGAACTGGACAGAAAGCTGACCCCTCTTGAAGACTTCACCGCGAAGGGGCGCGACTTCGAAAGGATTCCCATTCTCCTGGAACTGCCCCTCGAAGGAAAGGAGCCTCTCGATCTTTACAAGAGGCTCCGAAGCTCCGGAACGCGCTCCTTCCTCCTCGAGAGCGGAGACGACGGGGGGGGAGGAGGCCGTTATTCCTTCATCGGGGTCGATCCGGACCGGATTTTCCGGGTTTCGCCGGAAGGCTGCCTCGAAACCGATCCCCACGGAAGGATACTGGCCTCTTTCCCCTCGCGCAACGGGCTCCGGAAAGCGCTGGACGACTATCTTTCCGGGACGCGCCCTCCCCAGCCGGAGGGCTTCCCCCCCTTCCTGGGCGGCGTGGCGGGCTACTTCGCCTACGACATGGTCGACAGCTGGGAAGACCTCTTCCATGGCCAGGAATCCAGGCCGCTTGCACCCTCGCCTTTCCCCAGGGCAGTCCTCATGGGTTTCCCCACCGTGGTCGCCATGGACCACCTCGAGGACCGGGTTTTCCTGGTCCACAACGTCCGGATCCCACCTAGCCTGGGTGAAAGCGAAAGGAAAGACCTTTACCGGGAGGGCTGCCGGCTGCTGGAAAAGCTGGAACAACGCCTCGATGGGGACGTTGGGGAGAAGGGTGGCGAGGAGGGGCCTTTCTTCCTGGCGAAAGCACGTTCCAACATGGAGAAGCCGGCCTTCCTGGAAATGGTCCGGCGCGGGCGCGAACACATCGTGGCCGGGGACGTCTGCCAGGTCGTCCTCTCCCAGCGCTTTACCGCGCGAACGAACCTGCCGCCCATGGCCATTTACCAGGCATTGAAGGAATGCAATCCCTCCCCCTACCTCTTTCTTCTCGAACTGTCCGAGCTGCGGCTCATCGGCTCTTCCCCGGAGGTCCTTGTCCGGGTCAAGGGACCCCGGGTCGTCACCCGCCCCCTCGCCGGAACCCGCAGGAGAGGCCGGACGCGGGACGAGGATCGCCTCATGGCCCGGGAACTGCTGGCCGACGAGAAGGAGCGGGCTGAACACCTCATGCTCGTCGACCTGGCCCGCAACGACCTGGGACGGGTCTGCCGGACCGGGAGCGTGGAGGTCACCGAGCTCATGGGTGTCGAAAGCTACTCCCACGTCATGCACATCGTTTCCCAGGTGGAGGGGGACCGGAGAGCGGGGGTGGATTCCCTTGACGTGCTCCAGGCGGCCTTTCCTGCCGGGACGGTCTCGGGAGCGCCAAAGATCCGGGCCATGGAGATCATCGAGGAACTGGAGGGAAATGCCCGGGGACCCTATGCGGGGGCGGTGGGGTACATCGGCTTCGACGGGAACATGGACACCTGCATCACCATCAGGACCCTCGTCCAGGAGGGCGAAAACGTCCATGTCCAGGCCGGGGCAGGCATCGTCTACGATTCCGTCCCCGAGCGCGAGTACGAGGAAACGCAAAACAAGGCCAGGGCCCTCTTCAAAGCCCTGGAAACCGCCGTCGAAAGGGGAAATGCCGAATGATCCTGATGATCGACAACTACGATTCCTTCACCTGGAACCTGGTCCAGTGCCTTTCGGAACTGGACGAAGTGAGAACCGTTCGCAACGACCGGGTGACCCTGGAGGAGATCGAGGCGATGAACCCGTCGCACATCGTCATCTCCCCGGGCCCGGGGACCCCGGAAGAGTCGGGCATCTCGAGGGACGCGATCAGGATCTTTTCGGGCCGGATGCCGATACTCGGGGTCTGCCTGGGTCACCAGGCTCTTGGCCAGGTGTTCGGCGGGCGGGTGGTCCGGGCCGAGGAACCCTGCCACGGAAAGGTTTCTGCCATCCGGCACGAGGGGGAAGGGATCCTCATGGGGCTGCCCAATCCCTTCATGGCCACGCGCTATCACTCTCTCGTGGTGGAAGAGTCCTCGCTTCCCGATGAGCTGAAAGTCACGGCCAGGACGGACGACGGAACCGTGATGGCCATGGAACACCGGGATTTTCCCCTCTTCGGGGTCCAGTTCCACCCCGAATCCATTCTTACCGAAGCCGGGATGAGCCTGCTTCGGAATTTTCACGGCAAAAGATCGAGAGATTCAAGAGAGGAGCTGAGCCGGGCATGCTGAGGGAACAACTGGAGAAAGTGCTTTCGGGAAATGACCTCCTTCCGGATGAAATGACCGAGGCCATGGAAACCATCATGGACGGCCTCGAACCGGAGGTCCTGGTGGGAGCCTTCCTGGCCGGGCTCCGGGCCAAGGGCGAAACGATAGGGGAGATCGCCTCCGCCGCCTCCGTCATGAGAGGCAAGGCGCTGCCCGTGAACGTCGGGGGAAAACCCCTCCTTGACATCGTCGGGACCGGCGGCGACCGCACCGGGACCATCAACATCTCGTCAACGGCCTCCCTGGTGGCAGCCGCCGCAGGATCCACGGTGGCCAAGCACGGCAACCGCTCCGTATCGAGCCGCTGCGGAAGCGCGGACATCCTGGAGGCCCTGGGGGTCCCCCTCTTCTCCACGCCTGCGGAGGTGGAAGCCTGCATCAGGAACACGGGATACGGCTTCATCTTCGCGCCCCATTTCCATCGGGCGATGAAAAACGTGGCCCCGGTGCGCAAGGCCCTCGGCCTGCGGACGATCTTCAACGTTCTGGGCCCTCTTACCAACCCTGCCCGTCCCAGCCGCCAGCTCATCGGGGCCTTTTCCGCGGAGCTTGTCCGCCCGCTGGCGCAAGTGCTGGACCGGCTCGGGTCCGAAAGGGCCCTGGTGGTCCACGGTCACGACGGCATGGACGAGCTTTCCCTGGGCGGGCCCAACCGGGCCTGCATGCTGGACCGGGGCAAGCTGGAGGACATGGAGATCCTGCCGGAGGATGCAGGCCTCGGCCGGGCCCCCGAGGGCTATGCCCTGGGTGGCGACACGGCAGTGAACCGGCGGATCATCCTTGGGATCCTCCACGGCGAGAAGGGGCCCATGCGCGACGTGGTGGTGTTCAACGCGGGAGCTGCCCTTTGCGTGGACGGGCTGGCTTCGGGCCTCTTCGAGGGGGCCCGGATCGCGGAGGACGTGATCGACAGCGGCCGCGCCCTGGGCAAGCTCAGGGAAGTGGCGGCCTTCGCCTCGTCCGTGGAGGCGGTGGTGGCATGATCCTGGAGCGGATTGCGGCGGAGAAGGCCCGGGAAGTGGAATCCCTGAAAAGCCCCCGGTTCTCCCTGGAGAAAAGCCTGGCCGCCCCGGGCATCACGGTCGTCGCGGAAATCAAGAAAGCCAGCCCCAGCAGGGGGATTATCGCGGAACCGTTCGAACCGGAACGACAGCTTGAAGCTTATGTCCAGGGAGGGGCGGGGGCCGTTTCCATCATTACGGACCGGACCTTTTTCCAGGGAAGCGGCGACCTCCTGCGATCTCTGCGCCCCAGGACCGACCTCCCCCTCCTGCGCAAGGATTTCCTGGTCGACCCGCTGCAGGTGTACGAGAGTTTCTTCCTCGGGGCGGACGCCGTGCTCCTCATCGTTGCCCTCCTCCCGGGAAACCTCCTCGGAAGGATGCTGGAGACCGCCTCCTCCCTGGGGCTTGAAGCCCTCGTGGAGGTCCATGACGAGGACGAACTCCGCCTGGCCCTGGAAACGGAAGCCCCCGTCATCGGGATCAACAACCGGAACCTGCGGAACTTCTCGGTGGACCTGAGAACCACCGGGCGGCTGCTGCGGGAATTCGACAGGCTGGAACCGCGCCGGGTCCGGCGCGTGGTGGCCGAAAGCGGCATCTCCTCGCGGGAGGACGCGGCATTCCTGGAGGGGATCGGGGTGGACGGAATCCTCGTGGGGGAAAGCCTCATGCGCTCGGCAGACCCGGCGGCCCAGGTCCGGAGGCTGCGGGGGATCGAGCCATGACCCGGGTCAAGGTGTGCGGGCTCACCAGGGAAAGCGACGTTCGTGCCGCGGTGGCCCTCGGTGCCGACGCCCTGGGCTTCATCCTCGCCCCGAGCCGTCGACAGGTGACACTGGAACAGGTGGCAACCCTGACCCGGGGGCTTCCCCCCTTCGTTTCCGTGGTGGGGGTGATGGTAGACCCGACCGGCGGGAAACTGCAGGAAACCGTCCGAAGCCGCCTTTTCGATTGCCTCCAGTTCCACGGCAGCGAGAAGCCGTTCATCCTCGCCGGGATTCCGCTGAAAACCATCAAGGCCTTCGGGATTTCCCGCAGGGAGGACCTGGACGGGACGAAAGCCTACGGGGAAGCCGCGGATTTTTTCCTCTTCGACACGAAAACCGGCGGGGTTTCCGGGGGAACCGGGCGAACCTTCGATTGGTCCGTTTTGGCGGAAACCCGCTTCTCCCGGCCCTTCATCCTTGCCGGCGGGCTGGGACCCGAAAACATCCATGAAGCGCTTGGCCGGGTGCGCCCTTCGGCCGTGGACCTGAACAGCCGCATCGAGGCCGCACCGGGCATCAAGGACCACGGGCTCATGGCCAGGGCGATCCTGGCCGTCAAAAACGACAACCCGAGAGGAGAATTGTGATGGAACGGAAAGGCTATTTCGGCCCCTTCGGGGGAAGATTCGTGCCGGAAACCCTGCTCCCCGCCCTCGACGAGCTGGACCGGGCCTACGGGGAAATGAAGGCGGACCCGGCTTTCCAGGCCGAGCTGGCCGAACTCCTGAACCGGTACAGCGGACGGCCCACCCCGCTGACCTTTGCCGAGAGACTGACCCGGCACCTGGGCGGGGCAAGGGTCTACCTGAAGCGGGAGGACCTGAACCATACCGGGGCCCACAAGATCAACAACGCCCTGGGGCAGGCCCTGGTGGCCCGCCGTCTCGGAAAGCGCCGGGTCATCGCGGAGACCGGGGCGGGCCAGCACGGGGTGGCCGCGGCCACCGCAGCCGCCCGGTTCGGCCTGGAATGCCACGTTTTCATGGGAGTCGAGGACATGCGGCGCCAGGCCCTCAACGTCGACCGGATGCGCATCCTCGGGGCTTCGGTCGTCCCCGTCACCTCGGGAAGCCGGACCCTGAAAGACGCCACCAACGAAGCCATCCGGGACTGGGTCGCCAACGTGGAAGACACGCACTACATCATCGGCTCCGTCGTGGGACCGCATCCCTATCCCGCGCTGGTGAGGGACTTCCAGCGCATCATCGGGGACGAGGTGCGGCGGCAGGTCCTGGAAGACGAGGGGCGCCTCCCCGACGTCCTCGTCGCCTGCGTGGGGGGAGGAAGCAACGCCATCGGCCTGTTCACCCCGTTCATCGGGGACAAGTCCGTCCGCATGGTCGGGGTCGAAGCCGCCGGGAAGGGAATCGAAACCGGCTCCCACGCCGCCACCCTCACGGGAGGCCGCCTGGGCATCCTCCACGGATGCCGCTCCTACCTGCTCCAGGACGCGGACGGGCAGGTCACCGAGGCCTATTCGATCTCCGCCGGGCTTGACTATCCTGGCGTCGGGCCCGAGCACAGCTTCCTGATGGAAACCGGCCGGGCGGAATACACCTCGGCAACGGACACGGAAGCCCTCGAAGCCTTTGCCCTGCTGTCCCGGCTGGAGGGGATCATCCCGGCCCTGGAAAGCTCCCACGCCATCGCGGAGGTGATCCGCTCCGCCCCCGGCCTGCCCGGGGAAAACATCGTGGTGGTCAACCTGTCGGGTCGCGGCGACAAGGACATGGATTCCGTCCGTCCGTATTTCATGAAAGGAGAGGAAACCCGATGAACCGGCTGGGCAAGGTTTTCGAAGGACGCAAGGCACTCATCACCTTTGTCACGGCGGGAGACCCCGACCTGGAGGTCACCCGGGCGATCTGCCCCGTCCTGGAAGAATCCGGGGCGGACCTCATCGAGCTGGGGATCCCCTTCTCGGACCCCCAGGCCGACGGACCGGCCATCCAGGCCGCGGGACAGCGGTCCCTGAAGGCCGGCACTACCCTGGCTTCCGTGCTGGACCTCGCCGGGAGCCTGAAGGGCATCGTGACCGTCCCGCTGGTCCTGATGGGATACATCAACCCGATCCTGCAGTACGGGGAGGAACGGTTCGCCCGCGACGCAGCGAAAGCCGGGGTTTCCGGGGTCATCGTCCCGGACCTGCCCTTCGACGAGGGGGAAGGCTTCTACGCGGCCCTGGAGAGGGAGGGGATAAAAGGCATCCTGATGGTGGCCCCGAACTCCTCCGAAGAGCGGTTGAAGGATGCGGGCCATCGGGCCCGCGGCTTCGCCTACTGTGTCTCCCTCCTGGGGACCACCGGGACCGGGAAGGATCTTTACGGGGACATGGAAAGCTACCTTGGGAGGGTCCGGCGCCACTTCAAGGTGCCCCTCGCGGTCGGGTTCGGCATCGATGGGCCGGAACGGGCCGCCAGGGCCGCCGCCCACGCTGACGGGGTCGTGGTGGGAAGCGCCATCGTCCGGCTCATGGAAAAGCATGGCCGGGATGAAAAGCGGCTGTCCTGCGAGGTGCGGCAACTCCTCGGGAGCCTGAAGGCAGCGATCCGCCCTCAGTCGCCCCAGGGGTAGGATCCGAGGACCCTGAGGCTGAAGCAGTGGGGCTTCATCCTTTCCAGGGCCCCGGCCAGGGGTTCTTCTTCCGCGTGCCCCTCGACGTCGACGAAGAAGAGGTACTCGAACGGATTTGCAGGCATCGGCCTGGACTGGATGAAAGTCAGGTTCACGCCGGCGTCCCGGAGGGGGTCAAGGGCACCCATAAGGGACCCCGGCGTGTGGCTCACGATGAAAAGCAGGGAAGTCTTGCACCCGGGTGACGGGCGGACCCCGTTCCTCCCCACCACCCAGAAGCGGGTGGTGTTGTGGGGCCTGTCCCGGGTGTCACCGGCAAGGATATTAAGGCCGTGCAGTTCGGCCGCGTTTTCGCTGCAGAGGGCCGCCACCCCTTCTTCCCTCGAAGCCTGGCCGGCCGCATCGCTGGTGGAGGGGGCATTCACCCTGGGAACCCCCGGCAGGTGGGTGCCCAGCCAGACCCGGCACTGGGCCAGGGCCTGCGGGTGCGAGCGAACCTCTCGGACGGCACCCAGGTTTTCCATCATGCCCGCGAGGACGTGGCGGACGGGAAGGTGGACTTCCCGAAGGATCCTGAGATCGGGCCCGGACTCCGCAAAACCGTCCAGGGTGGCGTACACGACCCCCTCCACGGTGTTCTCCACCGGGACGACCCCCAGGTCGGCCTCGCCCTGCTGGAGGGACAGGAAAACTTCCCGCGGATCCTGGCAGGGGATGAAATCGACGCCGTATCCCAGGGCACGGAGGGCGGCCGCCTGGGTGTAGGAACCCGCCGGGCCGAGGAAAGCGACGCGGGGTTTCTGCTGCACCGTGCGACACATGGAGATGACCTCCCGCATGACCGAGGCCGTTGCGGCGGGATCGATTGCGGGATGCCTCTCCTGCAGGCGCCGGATGACCTCGCGCTCCCGGGCGGGGTCGTAGACGGGCCCCCCTTCCTTTGCCTCGCCGACGGCCCGCGCCAGCTCCAGGCGCTTCACCAGCAGGAGCGCCAGTGATTCGTCCAGTTCGTCGATCCGTTTTCGAAGGCTTTCGAGTTCTTCCTGTCTCATGTTGATTCCCTCCCCGCTGGGGGTTTTTCCCGGGTGCGACCCGCGCTCCGTAGGTTCAAAAGAGATTATCCCAAAGTGCGTAAAGTTCAAAGGGGGTTTGCCGGCACTTTTTTCATCGATACGACATTTTCAATCTTTCACTTGACAAATTGACGCATCTCCGTAGAATAAACCCTCAATAGGCTTTGAACGAACTGTGCAAAAGAGAGGAGGGAAGAGCGATGACGGGCAGCGCGAACAGGAGCTATACCTATTTTAGCGGCAGCCAGTGGCGTTTTTATGCCAGTGGCTCCTATTCACGTGGAAATCCGTTATCGGCTCTCCCAGAAAACGCCGCCGCAGGATAGTCCTATCGTTTAGGGACTCACCGCAGACCACAGGCAGGAAAGTTAAAGCCGGAACCGGATTTTCACATCCAGGTTCCGGCTTTTTTTATTCACCATTCCCGGGGAGGTGCATTCATATGATGACGGTTATCCAGATGCAGGAAACGAGCACGAGCCTAGACACGGCAAGAATATGCGATTCCCTCGAGCGGCAGGGGTGCCAGGCGAGGGTGGTTCCCAGGGTTTCCGCCCCGTGCGTTGTCGCAAGCGGCAGGATCGCAGACAAGGGCAGTCTCCGGAGCCTTCCCGGCGTCCGGTCGGTCCTGGAAACGAACAGTTCCTTCCCCCTGGCGAGCCGGGAAGCCGGGTTCTCCGAACCCGGCCCCATGAACATCGCGCCGGGGCTCTTCATCGGAGAGGGCATGCCCGTCGTCATGGCAGGCCCCTGCTCGGTGGAGGACCGGGAGCAGATCCTGGAAACGGCGCGGGGCGTCAAGGCCTCCGGGGCTTCCGTCCTGCGGGGAGGGGCCTTCAAGCCCCGCTCCAATCCCTACAGCTTCCAGGGACTCGGCAGCGAGGGAATCGCCCTCCTCATGGAAGCCCGGGCGGAAACCGGCCTCCCGATCGTCACCGAGGTGATGGCGCCGGAAGACGTCGAGTGGCTCGCCCCCCACGTGGACATCCTGCAGGTGGGAACCCGAAACATGCAGAACTTCAACCTCCTGAAGGCTCTCGGGCGGGTCGACAAGCCCGTCCTTCTCAAGAGGGGCATGATGTCCACCGTCGACGAGTGGCTCCAGGCCGCGGAGTACATCCTGGCCGGCGGGAACACCCGCGTCATCCTCTGCGAAAGGGGGATCCGCAGCTTCGACAAGATCACCCGCAACACCCTGGACCTGTCCATCGTTCCCCTGGTCAAGTCCATGACCCACCTCCCCATCATCGTCGACCCCAGCCACGCGACCGGACGCCGCGAGCTGATCCTCCCGATGAGCCTGGCGTCCCTCGCGGCGGGAGCCGACGGCTTGATCATCGAGGTCCACCCGCGACCGGACGAAGCCCTCTCCGACGGCGCCCAGTCCCTGGACCTGGAGGCCTTCGACGGCCTCATGCGCACCGCCCGGCGCCTCATTGGAGCCCTGGCGGCGGAAAGCGAGAGCCCGCTTTGCAGCTTGCGGATTGCCATGTAGGCCTTGACGGCCTCGGTCTCATCGGCGGGTCGATGGCCTCGGCCCTGAGAAGGTCAGGTCGGGCCCGTTCCGTCCGGGGCTGGGACTCCGACCCCGAGACCCTGTCCTTCGCCCAAAGGGAGGGGATGATCGATGAAGCCGCCTCCTCCCTGGACGACCTGGCGAAGAGGTCGGACCTGCTCATCCTTGCCGTCCCGCTGGGACAGGTGGAACCAGCGGCCCGCCGGGCCCATTCGGCAGCGGGAGAAAGCCTCTGGGCCGTCATGGACGTGGGGAGTGCCAAGGCGGCCGTCGCGGAAAAACTGATTCCGCTCTTCGGCCCCCGGTACCTGGGCTTCCACCCCATGGCCGGCAAGGAAAAAGGCGGGGTGAGGAACGCATCCCCCGACCTTTTCGCCAACGCCGCCTGTGCCCTGGTCCCCGGACCCGGGACCTCCCGGGAAGTGATCGCCCTCGGCCGGGAACTGGCCACCGCCATCGGCGCCGAAAGCCTCCTGCTGGATCCCCTCGAACACGACAGGATCACGGCCTGCACCAGCCACGGCCCCATGCTGGTGGCCCTGGCCCTCTGCCTGGTCGCGGAAGAGCTGCTTGGCACCCACCCGGACCTGCCCCTGATGGCAGCGGGGGGATTCCGCGATACGACACGACTGGCCTCCAACCCACCGTGGCTGGCCGCCGGCGTCTGGGGCGAAAACCGTGACGCGGTTTCGTCCGTCCTGGACCGCCTCGTCGCAAGGCTCAACGACATGAAGAAAATGTCTCCCGCGGAAATGAAGGAACTGGCGGAAAAAGCGAAAGCGGCCAGGGAGACCATCCTGGCCCAAGGTCCCCGGAGGTGAAAGTCATGAAGGGAAAGGAAATCATGGAAATCTCCCCGGCGGCGGGGCTCAAGGGTACCGTGAGCGTTCCAGGCGACAAGTCGATCTCCCACCGGGCCGCCTTCCTGGGATGCCTTTCGCGGGAGGGAATCGAGGTTGAGAACTACTCGAGCGGAGCCGACTGCGCGAGCACCCTCCGGTGCCTGGAGCGGCTCGGTTTTTCGGTGGACCGGGCGGGACAGGGCGTCCGGGTCCGGCGCGGGGACGGCCCCTGCGAAGCCATTGTGACACTAGACGCCGGCAACTCCGGCACCACGGCACGGCTGTTGTGCGGGCTGCTCTCCGGGATCCCCGGGGCCTTTTCCGTCATCACCGGGGACGAAAGCCTGAGCCGCCGGCCCATGAGCCGGGTCGTCGACCCTTTGCGGAACCTGGGGGCCCGTATCGACGGCCGGGAAGGGGGAAGGCTCCTGCCCCTCTCCGTCCGGGGAACTCGCCTGACGGGCGGCACCTGCACGCTTGCCGTGGCGAGCGCACAGGTCAAGACCGCCCTGATGATCGCGGGGCTTTGCAGCCAGGGCAGCGTCACGGTGGTCGAACCCATGGCCACGCGGGACCACACCGAGATCATGCTGGAACACCTTGGCGTCCCGATCCGGCGCGAGGAGCGGACCATCACCACCTATCCTTTCGACGACCTGCCCGGCGGTTCCTGGCGGATACCCGGAGACTTCTCCTCGGCCGCCTTCTGGGTGGTCGCCGCGGCGATCGTACCCGGCTCAGAGCTCCTGCTACCCGGGGTCGGCCTGAACCCGACCCGCACCGGGCTGCTGGAGGTGCTGAAGGCGATGGGCCTTTCCGTGGCGGTGGAAGATCCCTCCTCCTCCGGCGGAGAACCCGTCGGGACGATGCGGGTTCGCTCCTCCAGCCTGGAAGGGACCTGCATCGTGCGCGAGCAGGTACCGGCCATGGTGGACGAACTTCCCGTCCTGGCGGTGGCTGCCACACAAGCCCGCGGCGTGACCAAGGTACGGGGGGCCGAGGAACTCCGCGTCAAGGAATGCGACCGCATCGCCGCCATGGCGGAAGGGCTTTCGGCTCTTGGGGCGGATATCGAGGCCCAACCCGACGGATGGACCATCCGGGGCCCGAACCGGCTAAAAGGCGGGCGGGTGAACAGCCATGGGGACCATCGGATCGCCATGGCCCTGGCCGTTGCAGCCCTGGTCGCGGACGGGCCGGTGGTGATCGAGGGGGCCGAATGCGTCGACATTTCCTACCCGGGATTCTTTGCGGACCTTGAAAGGCTCTCGGGAGGAGACCCCAGATGACGACCGCGCATACCCGCATCATCGGCCTTCTTGGAAACCCCGTTGCCCACAGCCTTTCCCCGGCCATGCAGAACGCGGCCCTCCGCAAGCTGGGATTCGATGCCACCTACCTGGCTTTCCCCGTGGAACGGGAGGACCTGCCCAGGGCCCTGGAGGGACTCAAGGCCCTGAAAGCCCTGGGGACCAACGTCACCATCCCCTTCAAGGAAGAGGCCTTCCGCCTGGTCGACGGGGTGGACCCGGACGCCAAGGTCCTGGGGGCCGTGAACACGGTGGTTTTCAGGAACGGCCGGACCCTGGGCTACAACACAGACGTCCACGGCTCGGCGAAAGCCCTGGAGGCCCTGGCCCCGAAGGAAGGAACCGCCGCCCTGCTCCTCGGCGCAGGGGGGGCAGGCAGGGGAGCGGCCCTGGCCCTGCTCCGGGCCGGTTTTTCCCCCATCTACCTGGCCAACCGGCACCCGGAACGGGCGGAAAAGCTGGCCCGGGACCTGGGTTCGGAAGCCGGCCGCGGCCAGCTGCGGGTCGTACCCTGGGAGGAAAACCCTCCCGACCCCTTCGGCGTGCTCGTCAACACCACCTCTCTCGGCCTGGGGGACAACCTTTGGCCCTACGAGAGCCTGGACCGGTTCCTTTCCGCCGGAGCCCGGGGAAAGCTGAAGGTGCTGGACCTGGTCTACGGGCCCCACGGGGAAACCCAGCTGACGGTCGAGGCATGGAAAAGGGACATCCCCGCAATCGACGGCATGGAAGCGCTGCTCCACCAGGGAGCTGCCTCCTTCAGGCTCTTCACGGGACTCGAGGCTCCCGTGGACGTCATGCGCAGGGCCCTGCGAAAGATGCGCGGCACCTGGGAGGAACCAGGGGAGGAGAAACTATGACCCTGCGGTTCCTGACGGGAGGCGAGTCCCACGGAAGGGGCCTCCTCGCCCTTGTCGAAGGGCTTCCCTCGGGACTGCCCGTTAAGGAAGGCTCTCTTTCCGCCGAACTGGCCCGAAGAAGGCGGGGTTTCGGCCGCGGCCCCCGGATGCAGCTGGAACGCGACGCCCTTGCCATCTGGTGCGGAGTACGGGACGGCCTGACCACCGGAGCGCCCGTCGGCCTGGTCCTGGAGAACACCGAGTGGGAAAGCTGGAAAGAGGTCCTGGATCCTGGATCGGTGGATCCGGAAGCAGCCGCGTCGAAGGCGGCGACCTGCCCCAGGCCCGGCCACGCCGACCTGGGCGGGGCTCTCAAGTACGGTCACCGCGACCTGAGAAACGTCCTGGAAAGAGCCAGCGCGCGCCAGACCGCGGCATGGACCCTGGCGGGCACACTGGCCCGGCTTCTTCTCGCCGAGCTCGGCGTGAAGGTTTGCGGAGCCGTCACTTCCATCGGGATGGAGGAGAGTGCTCCTCCGACGAGCGAGGAAGAGTGGAACCGGGCCCTGGCCAGCGACCTCGGCTGTCCGCGGCAAGGGGACGAACCCCGCCTGGCCGGGCACATTCGAGGAACAGCGGAGAAGGGGGACACCCTGGGCGGCACATTCCTGGTCCGCATCAACGGACTCCCCCCCGGCATCGGCTCCCACGTGGAATGGGACCGCCGCCTGGACGGACGTTTCGCCGCCGCGATCATGTCCATTCCCGGCATCAAGGGCGTGGCAGCGGGAGAGGGTTTCCGTCTCTCCCGCCTCCCGGGCAGCCGAGCACACGACGAGATCGTCCTGCGGGACGGAAAGCCCGTCCGCATGACCAACCGGGCCGGGGGACTGGAGGGCGGCATGACCAACGGGGAGGACATCCTCCTCGCGGCCGCCATGAAGCCCATCCCGACCCTGCGCAGGCCCCTCCGGTCGGTGGATCTTGCAACCGGGCTGGAGACATCGGCCCATTTCGAGCGCAGCGACGCCTGCGCGGTACCCGCCGCCTGCGTCGTCGGCGAGGCCATGGCATCCTGGGTCGCCGCTTCCGCGGTCATGGAGCAGTTCGGGGGAGACACCCTGGAGGAGACCGTGGCACGTGTGACCGCTTACCGGCAGAGAGTAGGGAGTTTTTTCCATGGAACGGCCCAGGGATAAGGCACCCATTTTCCTCGGGGGCTTCATGGCCTCGGGCAAAACCTCCGTCGGCAGGGAACTCTCCCGCATGACGGGATACCCCTTCCTGGACATGGACGAGACTATCGAAAAACGAACCGGCCTGTCGGTGCGGGAGATATTCGCCGTTCACGGGGAAGACGCGTTCCGCCGCATGGAAGGAGAACTTCTCCGGGAAGCTGCGCTGCTGGCGAACTGCATCGTCGCCCTGGGCGGGGGCGTCCTCGTCGACGAAAAAAACCGGGAACTCGTCGAAGAAAGGGGAACCCTCGTGATCCTCGGCGTCGAGCCCGATACCGCCCGCAAGAGGACGGCCGGCCAGCCCGGCCTGAGACCACTCCTGGAGAAAAACGACCTGGAAGCCCTCTGGGCGAAGCGACTTGCTTTCTACCGGGGCGGACGGCTAAGGCTGGAGACCGATTCCCTGTCTCCCGGACAGGCTGCCCGGGAAATCCAGGACAACCTTGGACTGCCTTCCTCGGAAACAGGGCAGCGGGTCTTCGAAGGGGGCTTTGGCCAGGTCGTCGTGGGAGCAGGCATCCTGGACCGCCTGCCTTCTTTCCTCGGAAACGACAGGATTCCCTTCGTCGTCGCGGACACCCTCACGGGCCCTCTCTTCGGGGGACGGCTGGGCGAAACGTGCGGCCTGCACCTGCTTCCCCGTGGGGAAGAGGCGAAAACACTGGACCAGGTGCAAAAACTCTACGAGGCCCTGGCATCTGCCGGGGTGGGCCGCTCTGGAACCGTTGCGGCCCTGGGAGGAGGAACCGTCGGGGACACCGCGGGGTTCGCGGCAGCCACGTGGCTCCGCGGTATCGGCCTGGTTCAGTGTCCCACCACGCTCCTGGCCCAGGTTGACAGCGCCATCGGAGGCAAGGTGGGCGTGAACCTCCCGGAAGGGAAAAACCTCGTCGGAGCCTTCCACCAGCCCCTGCTCGTCCTCTCCGACGTGTCCTGTCTCGCTTCCCTCTCCTGGAAGGATTACCGGCAGGGGCTCGGGGAAGTCGTGAAGTACGGCCTGGGAGAGGATTTCGGCTTCTTCGAGTGGCTTGAGGAACACGTGGAGGATCTGAAGGAAAGAGTTCCTGCCGTCCTCGCGGAAGCGGTGGGTCGATGCACGGAGCTCAAGCTCGCGGTCGTTGCCGAGGACGAGAAGGAAACGACCGGATCACGTGCCCGGCTCAACCTGGGACATACCATTGCCCATGCCCTCGAAGGCGCAACCGGCTACAAGTCCTGGCAGCATGGAGACGCGGTGGCCGTAGGGCTCGTGGTGTCCACCCACCTGGCCTGCCGCCTGGGGGACTGCGAAGAATCGATCCTTTCGCGCCTGGCAACCCTCTTGGGGAAACTGGGGCTTCCGCAAAAACCGGACCTCCCGTGGGAAGCCCTGGTACCCCACATTGCCCTGGACAAGAAGTTCAAGGAGGGCAGGCCGCGGCTGGTCCTCCCTGTCTCCGGGCGCCGATGCCGCCTCCGGGACGACATCGACCTGGGAATGCTCCGGGAATCCTACGAGGAGGTCGGGAGATGGAAAAGAGAATGAAGTTTTTCGTCATCAACGGGCCCAACCTGAATCTCCTGGGCGAAAGGGAACCTGGGCTGTACGGCGCCTCCTCCCTCCAGGAACTTGAAAGCCTCTGCCGGGCCTGGGGGAAGGAAAAGGGCGTCGATATCCAGTGCACCCAGAGCAACCACGAGGGAGAGCTGATCGACCTGCTGCATGCGGCCCGCCTCGACTCCCGGGGAGTGGTGCTCAACGCCGCGGGCTACACCCACACCAGCGTGGCCCTAAGGGATGCCGTGGCCGCGATCGGCATTCCCGTCATCGAAGTCCACATCACCAACACGGCTGCCAGGGAATCTTTCCGGCACGGCAGCCTGCTGACCGCCGTAGCCTCCGGGCTCGTGATGGGATTCGGGACAGCGGGATACATCCTGGCGCTGGAGGGATTGCTGGCATTCGCGGCGAGGAAAGGGACCGGGAACTAGCGGGTAATCACCGACCTGGGGCCCTACTGCTTGCGCCAATCCGGTCTCGGGTGGTAGGATTCGCGTGCACGTTTTTGACAAGCGAAATGCACTGTCTTCGGGGGGGCCCCTGCAAGGGGCTGAGATTAAGGGTGAAACCCTTTGACCCCACGAACCTGATCCGGGTCATGCCGGCGTAGGGAGCGAGGCGGTTTTCTTGGCGGCATCGGCCGCGACGAGAATACACGGCGGGCTTCCCTCGGGGAGCCCGCCGATTTTTTTTGTTCAAGGAGGAGTTTTCATGTCCATCTACAGGGGCGTCGCGCTGACCGTCGCCGGAAGCGATTCGGGCGGCGGAGCCGGCATCCAGGCGGACCTCAAGACCTTCGCCGCCCTCAAGGTCTTCGGCACGAGCGCGCTGACCGCCCTGACGGCCCAGAACAGCCTGGGAGTCTCCGCAATCTTCGGCATCCCGCGCGAGATGATCCGTGCCCAGGTGGAGGCTGTCTGCGGTGATTTCAGGCCCGGGGCGGCCAAGACGGGAATGCTGGGCACCCGGGAAACGATCCTGGAGGTAGCCGACTCCCTCCCGGGCCGCTGCCCCTTCCTGGTCGTCGACCCGGTCATGGTGGCCACGAGCGGGGACTCCCTCCTGGAGGCCGAAGCCGAGGAGACGCTCGCCGCGGTTCTCGTCCCCCTGGCCACCCTGGTGACCCCCAACGTGCCCGAGGCAGAGAAGCTTACGGGACTGGCCGTTCGGGACACCGACGGGATGATCGAGGCCGCGAAGCGCATTTCGGGAATGGGCGCCAGGGGGGTCCTTGTCAAGGGAGGGCACCTGGAAGGTCCCGTCATGCGGGACGTCCTGCTCTGGGAAGGCAACGTAAGGGTTTTCGAGGAACCGCGGATCCCGACCCGGAACACCCATGGGACAGGCTGCACGCTCAGCTCGGCCATAACGGCGGAACTGGCGGCGGGAGAAGGGATGGAAAGGGCGGTCGAAAGGGCCCGGGCCTACCTGCGGGCGGCCCTCACCGACAGCTTCTCCGGCGGCAGGGGCCGCGGCTGCCTCGGGCATGCCGTGCGCGTTCCATGGCTCGAGTCATGACCTTCCCGATCGAACGGCTCGAGGCCGCCTGGCAAAGCATCGGCACTCGCCATCCTCTCGTCTACCAGCTGACAAACGGGGTCGCCATGCCGGAACAGGCCCATGTTGCCCTTGCCGTCGGCGCCTCCCCCGTCATGTCCCTGTGTGCGGAAGAAGCGGAAGATTTCGCGAAGCTCGCGGATGCGACGCTGGTCAATACCGGCACCCCTTTCCCGGATTCGGGGGAAGTTTTCGCCAGGGCGGTCCGCGCCGCGAAGGAAGCCAGCCACCCGGTCGTCCTGGACCCGGTCGGGTACGGGGCCACCCCCCTCAGGAACCGCCTCGTCAAATCCCTTCTCGAATCGGGCGGGATCGCGGTCCTCAAGGGAAACGCGTCGGAGATTTGCCTCCTGGCCGGGCAGGAAGGGTCCGTCCGGGGAGTGGACCGAGGGCTTGCCCCGAACCCGGCCGGGGCCGTTCTTGAAATCGCCCGGAAGAGGGACATGATCGCCGTCGCCACCGGCGAGACCGACTGGGTGAGCGACGGGGAGCGAACGTGGGCCGTCGAAGGGGGAGACCCGATGCTCGAAAGTTTCTCGGGAAGCGGGTGCTGGCTAGGGACCCTGGTGGCGGCCTGTATCGGGGCCTCCGGGGACTCCCTCGGCGGAACCCTCGCCGCCCTTTGCGCTTTTGGTGCCGCTGCCGAGGCGGCGGGCCGGGTTTCCCGCGGGCCGGGAAGCTTTCGCGCCAACCTCCTGGACGCCCTGCACGAATCGGCTGAATCCCGCGCCCCCTTCTCTCCCGGCCGGATACGGGAGATCCGCCCGTGATCCCGCTTTCCCGTAAACTCCTTCTTTACGTTCTTGTTGACCCGGCCGGCGTCCTCGGAAGAACGGCCCTCGAACAGGCCGGAAGTGCCCTGCGTGGCGGCGCGACGGCGATCCAGCTCCGGGGGAAGGGCGTTTCCGCCAGGGAACTGGCAAGCGCCGGGAAATCCCTGAAGGCCCTTTGCCGGGAAAAGAATGCCCTTTTCATCGTCAACGACCGCCTGGACGTCGCCCTGGCCTGTGGGGCGGACGGGGTCCACCTCGGGACCGACGACCTGTCCGTCAAAGCGGCAAGGGAGATCGCGCCCGAAGGGTTCGTGATCGGGGCCTCGGCCCACGATCCCGAAGAAGCGCGCGAAGCGGAAAGACAGGGCGCCGATTACCTGGGCGTGGGAGCGGTTTTCCGGACCCAAACCAAGGGAGACGCCCGGGCTACCGGCATCGCCGGTCTTTTGGCCGTCGTCGAATCCACGGTCCTTCCCTGCGTGGGCATCGGGGGGATCACCCCCCGGACGGCCCCGGGGATCCTCCGGTGCGGGGCCTGCGGGGTTGCCGTCCATGCGGCGGTCGTCGGGGCGGACGACGTGGAAACTGCGGCGAGGGATTTCCGGAGTGCCATGGACGGGGGAGGAACGACCCTTGCTTGAAGTGCGGGGACTTTCGCTGGACATCGGGGAAAGCGCGCTGCTGGAAAAAGCCTCGTTCCGGCTTGGCACGGGTGAGTTCGGGGTCATCATCGGCCTGTCCGGCTGCGGGAAAACGTCTCTCTTCAGGACTCTTGCGGGGCTTTTGCCGTACAGGGAGGGCCGGATCGCCTGGAAGGGCCGGCCCGTGGAGAACCTGGCCGGGCTGGCGGCCTTCATGCAGCAGAAGGACCTTCTCCTACCCTGGGCCACGTTGGAGGAAAACGCCCTGCTCCCCGCGCGCATCTCCGGCCAGGCCGGACCTCGGGAACGGCATCGTGCCCTTGAACTCCTGCACCGTTTCGGCCTGGGAGGGTTCGAAAAGGCCCTGCCCCGGCAGGTTTCGGGGGGGATGCGCCAGAGATGCGCCCTGGCCCGGACGATCCTGTCCGAAAAGGAAATCGTCCTGCTGGACGAGCCCCTCTCTTCCCTGGACGCCCTGACGCGGGCCGGTCTGCAGCGGGAGCTCCTGCGCCTGCAGGCCGAGTTCGGCAAGTCCATCCTCATGGTGACCCACGACGTGGAAGAGGCCCTGCTCCTGGCGGACCGGATCTTCATCCTGCGAGGGGTTCCCGCGGCAATCGAGGAAATCCTGGAGGTTTCCGGCCCAAAACCCAGGGATACCGACCTTCCCCTTGTCGTCAGGAACCGTAGGGTTCTCCTCTCCGCCCTGGAAGGGGGGGCCCCCCATGTCTCGTAGCAGGGTTGCGATACCGGTTTTCATCCTTTTCCTGGCGATCTGGGAGGGATTTTGCCGCACGACGGGAATTCCTGCGTTCCTGCTTCCGGCCCCTTCCAGGATTGCCGCGACGATGGCCGCCAGCGGGCCCCTGCTGCTTCGCCACGGTTTCGTCACCCTGGGGGAAATCGCCCTCGGCGTCACAGGGGCGGTGGCCGTGGCGGTTCCCCTTGCCCTGGCCATGTTCGCGCTGCCGGGTTTCGAGCGAAGCCTGACCCCCTTCCTGGTGACGTCACAGGCCGTTCCGGTCTTCGCCCTCGCGCCGATCCTCGTTTTCTGGCTGGGCTACGGCATGGCGAGCAAGGTCCTCGTGGCCGGCCTGGTCATTTTCTTCCCCATCACGGTGGCCTTGCTGGACGGCCTGAAATCCTGCGACCCCGACCTGGACGACCTGTTCGTCCTCATGGGGGCCCCCTTTGCGGTCCGGCTGCGCCTGCTGTACCTCCCCCAGGCCATGCCCTGGTTTCTTTCGGGCCTGAAAGTCGGGGTTACCGTTTCCACCATCGGCGCAGTCATCGGCGAATGGGTCGGGGCCCAGGAAGGGCTGGGCTACCTGATGCTCCAGGGAAACGCCCGGCTCCGCACGGACCTGGTTTTCGCCGCCATCACCGTCCTGAGCGGTATGGGGCTTGCCCTCTGGTTCGGAATCGGGGCCCTGGAAAACAAATTTTTAGCCTGGCGGGGCATCCCGAGCCGCAACGCCCTGCCGGCAAGGAGGCCATCCCATTGAAGAGAGTCCTTTGTTCCCTCGTCGTCCTTCTTTTCCTCGCTTCGTCCAGCCCTGCCGCACAAGAGGTTTCGGTCATGCTGGACTGGTTTCCCAACGTCGACCACCTTCCCCTCTACGTTGCCCGGGAGAGGGGTTTCTTCCGCGAGGAAGGGCTGGATATCCGCGTCCTTGCCCCCTCGGAAACCGCCGACGGGCTGAAGCTGGCCGCAGCGGGGAAAGTCGACCTGGCCATCAGCTACACGCCCCAGGTCATCGTTTCCGCCGCGGAAGGAATTCCCCTGGTCGTCGTCGGCCGCCTCATGCAGCACCCTCTGAGCACCCTTCTTTTCATGGCAGGCAAAGGGATCAAGTCTCCCTCGGACCTATCCGGCAAGCGGATCGGTTACACGGTTCCCGGGGTGATGGACGTGCTCGCAGACGCCTTCGCGAAGCTGAACGGCCTGGAAGGCGTTTCCACCGTCAACGTGGGTTTTTCGATCGTCCAGTCACTCGCTTCGGGAAAAGTGGACGCCGTCATGGGGGGCTTCCGCAACTACGAAGTCGTCGAGATGCTCCACCAGGGCATGAAGCCGGGAACCTTTCCCCTGGAAAAATGGGGCATCCCTGACTACGACGAGCTGGTCTTCGTCACCTCGCCGGGATTCGTGAAATCCTCTCCCGGGGTCGTCCGGGCTTTCCGGAAGGCCTTGGACCGCGGAATCCGGGAAACCCTGTCAAATCCAGGAAAGGCACTGGACCTCTATTTCAGGGCCGTCCCGGAAGCTCCCCGGGAGATTGAAAGGGACGTCCTCGAGCGGACCCTTCCCTTCTTTGCCCGGACCCAGCATCTCGACCCGAAGCGGTGGGAATCCTTCGCCGCTTTTGCCGCCAAGTGGAAGCTGGTCGATCGGCCCGTCGACGCCAAGAGACTCCTCTGGAAGGAACGGTAGCGGCCATGGCACCGGTGGTGAACCCCCTCCGCAGGCTCGTCCTGGCCGCCCTGCTCGCCTCGATCGGCGTCGCCCTTTCGGGCTTCTCGATCCCCCTGGGGCCGACTCGCTGTTTTCCCGTCCAACACGCCGTCAACGCGATCGCCGGAGTCCTGCTCGGCCCCTGGTGGGCCGCCGGGACCGCCTTCACGACGAGCACCGTGCGCGTCGCGCTGGGGACCGGAACGCTCTTTGCCTTCCCGGGCAGCATCCCGGGAGCACTTGCCGTCGGTTTCGCCGCGGGCTTCCTGAAGCAGAGGAGACTCGCCGTCGTTGCGGAACCCCTCGGAACCTCGATCGTCGGCGCAGCCCTGAGCGCGCTCGTCATCGCCCCGGCAATCCATTCCAGGGCGACTTTCGCGATGCTGTTCCTCCCGTTCCTCGCAAGCAGCGCGGCGGGAGCCGTCCTCGGAGGCCTTGTCCTGGCCGCCCTGTCCAGGGTTCGCCTGGAAACGGGACAGGCTGCCTCCTCCTAGCCGCAAACAACGGGAGGGAGCCTGTCCGGAACGGACCGACTCCCTCCTGTATTTCCGCCAATGGAGATTACTTATCGTTTTTGTGCGTCCTCCTGTAGGGCTCAAAAATACCGCCCCTCCAGGAATCGAAGATCCGCCGCTGCCGCGGGTCGAGAACCGAACGGATCCTATCCCTTACCCTGTGGGTGAGGAGCAGGGAATTCCTTCGGGCATTGAGAAGATCCCGGCGGTATTTCGCCTCGGAGCGGGCGGAGAAGGGCTCCCAGTTCTTCCTGAAGTATTCGCGTTCGAGCCTCAGGAGGCGCTTCTCCCGTTCGCGCATTTCTTCCGCAGCGTCTCGCAGGATCCGGCCGATCTGCTGTTTCTGCCGCTTCGTCAGGTGCAGCCGCCGTTCGAGCTCCCTCGAGAGTTCCCAGCGCACTCGCCCGAAGTGCCAGCCCCTGTCCCCGTTACGGTCATACCAACGATCCACACGCTGCCAGGCCAGGCGTCGCTGGTCGGGCTCGAGGATCTGGTAGAAGCGGTAGAGGAAGTCGTCATCGGTCCGGAGAAGGTAATCGAGGTCCCTGTCCAGGGCTCCCCGCCTGTCGGAGGTCAACAGGTCGCCGATGATCGCCAGCCCCATGATGTTGCGTAGATCATCGAGCCTGTCCGAGCGCCTCTCGAAACGTTCGTCGCGGCGAAGGTCCCGGATGGCGTCCCTCTGGCGGGGAGTCAGGCGAAGACCCTCGAGGAAGTCGTCGGAAAGCAGCCTCTCCACGCTGCGTCCCGTCCAGTAGAGGTTATCCCTGTCATCGCTCCAGGAACTGGCCCTGGCGGGCAAGGCGGTCCCGAGGCACAATCCGGCGAGCACCAATGCCAGGGCAATTTTCATGAATCTATTCATCACACAGGCCTCCTTCCTGAAATGCGGTCCCGTCGATCGCCGGGCCCTGGTTTCCAGTCTAGGGGTTTTTCTCTATAGTTGTTCAGGGAAAATCTTTAGAAACCTTTAGACGAACAGGCAGGCTGCCTTCCGGCAAACCCGCCTGTTTTTTTGCTTTCCCCTTAATTGCCTAGTGGTCGTTCTTGACCGGGGGCCGGATCATTGGAGCATTGCTGTTCTTCTGCGGCCACTGCCCGGGACCCTTGTCCTTGAGCATCGAGTCGAAAATCTTCCTCTGGGGTTCCTTCAGGATCGGGCGAACTTTCTCCCTGATCTCCCGCTCCGGTACCCGCAGTTCCTTCCTGTAATCGAACAGCCTCTTCCGCTGCTCCTCCCTGTCTCGCCCGGAACGATCCTCCCAGCTCCGCTTGAAATAATCCTTCTCCATCTCCCTGTAGTGCCTTTCCTTATCCCGGTACCGATCGCCCATGTCCCTGAAGACCCGGTCCATGTCGCGGCGCTGCCGGTCATCCAGCCTCAGGCGGCTGTCCCAGTCCCTCGGGAACCAGCGGTCCCTGTCGTAATCCCTGCGGTCATCCCGGCGATAGAGATAACGGTTGTCGTACCAGCGATCGAAGTGGATCGTGAAAGTCCGGCGCTGGTTCACGTCCAGGATTCGGAAGAACAGGTAAAGGAAATCGTCCAGCCGCATCATGTTGTAATAGTCGTAGTCGTAGTAGCCGTCCTGGGACTCGCTGAAGTAAAGCCCCAGCGCGAGGAGGGCCAGGAACGTGCGGAAATTGTCGTCGTCACCCCTCTCGATCCGGACGTCGTATCCGGAACCACGGCGCCCGAGGTCGAAAAGGCGGCTCAAATCGCGGCCATCCCACCGGTCGAAGCGGTCGTTAAAACGGCGGTCATCCCTCCGGTCGTCCCTTCGGTCGTCTCTCCGGTCGTCCCAATCCCTCCGGCGCAGTTCGTCGAGCGAATCCCGCTGGCTTCGGTTCAGGTTCAGCGATCGCAGGACCTCGGGAGAGAGAAGGCTGTCGATCTCACCCCTCACGTTGGGCAACACGTTCCGGATATCCCGGTTGTCGGTCGCGGCAAAAGCCGGCAGGACCACCCCCAGGCAAATCCCGGCCAATCCAAGGAAAAGCGCAATTCCTCTCAGTCTTTTCATCTTGCAGGACCTCCATTCCTCGGAAAATAAAAAGCCTTGCTCCGAGTCATGGCCCCATTCTAGAATCTTTTTCCTTAAGGTGCCCTTTCGAAATGTTTAGAAATGTATAGACCTTTCAAACAGCTGACGGCAAGGGTTTCGCCTCATGCCAGGCCTACCCGCCCCCGATGACCGGGAAAATCGAGACGAGGTCTCCAGACTCGAGCGGGGTTTCCAGGAAGCCCGTGTGGGCGATGTGGCGGCCGTTCACCATGACGATCAGGGATTCCGGCCGTAATTGATGCCCAAACCTTTCCGAAAGGAGGGAAAAGAGGCTGCCGACATCGGGACAGTCGACAACCTCCGTCTCCTTCCCTCCCGCTATTCCCCTCACCTGTCCGAAAAACTGAACACGAACCATGAGCTCTCCGGCTATCACAGGCCCAGTTCCCGCAGCTTGGCCTCGGTGGGAATGCCCCGTTCGTCCCAGCCCCGGACCTTGTAATATTCCGGCAGCATCTTCGGAAGTTGGCTGACCATGCCCTTGGAGGCTCCTTCAGGCAGGGGTTCCTCCAGCAGGCGCTTCGGCAGCGTATCGTCCTTCAGCGGATCGAGGCCCTCCCGGAGGTTGAACAGCCGTTCCAGGTTCCAGATCCGCTCCCCGCAACGCATCATTTCCTCCGTCGAGCCGATGAACCCAGCTCCCGCCTTGAGGAAGGCAGCGTAGTCGTCGGCCGACAGGGCGAAGGAGGTGAACAGGCACATGCCGGACGAATCGATGGCCGCCGTCATGTCGTTGAAGGCCATCGTCCACCCCGGTTTGCCCTCCGTCATCCACGGGTCCAGCTTTTCCGGGATGCCCAGGACTTCCGCGGAGGTCATGTACCCTCGCACGTGGCAGGCCCCGCGGTTGCTCGTGGCGTAGGTCAGCCCGATCCCCTGTACGGCGCGTGGGTCGTAAGCCGGCAACTCCTGCTTTTTCACGGTGATGGAGAACTCGGGATGCCCGTAGGCCTCGCAGAGGCGCGCGCTGCCCTCGGCCAGGAGCTTGCCCAGTTTGCCCTCCGCATGGCCCATCTTCTCCACCCAGTAGAGCAGGGCCTCACCGGACCCGAACTTCGGCTCCGGTCCTCCCTCCAGGTCCGATGCGGGCAAGAACCCCTTCTCGAACAGTTCCATGGCGGCGGAAATCGTGCCGCCGGCGCTGATGGTGTCCATTCCCAGCTCGTTGCAGAGGTAGTTGGCCAGGGTGATGGGTTCCAGCTCCACGACCCCGCAGTTGGATCCCAGCGACCAGAGACTCTCGTACTCCGGCCCTTCCCCTTCCTTGTCTCCGACTTTCGTCCCGCGGCCGCAGGCGATGGGGCAGGCGTAGCAGGCCTTCTTGCCCGTCAGCAGGGTCGCCGCCAGCGTCTCGCCGGACTGCTTGTCCGCTTCGGCCATGTAGCCTCCCTGGAAGTTCCGGTAGGGGTAGCCGCCCACAGCGTTGACGATGTTCACCAGCACCGCCGTCCCATAGGTCGGCAGCCCCTGGCTCGTCACGCCGTTTTCCTTGATCTTCTGCATACCGACCCGCAGGGCTTCCTTCAGCCCTTCCGGGTCGGATGCGGTCCAGGTTCCCGTTCCCCGCACCACCACGGCCTTCAGGTTCTTCGAGCCCATGACCGCGCCCACTCCGCTGCGGCCCATGGCCCGGCCCTTCTCGTTGATGATGCAGGCGATTTTCGACAATTTTTCGCCCGAGGGACCGATGCAGGCTACCCGGGCCTTTTCGTCGTCAACATCCTTCAGGAAGCGATCCGTGGAAACGGCCGTATCCATCCCCCAGGCAAAGGAGGCGCTCCGGATTTCGGCCTTGTCGTCGCGGATCCAGATATAAACAGGCTTTTCCGCCTTACCTTCCACCACCAGGAACATGTTCCCGGTCCGGGAGAATTCCGCCCCCCAGAACCCGCCGGTATTGCTGCACGCGATACAGTTTGTGAGGGGGCCCTTTGTCACCGCCATGGACCTGCCCCCCGTCGGGACGTTGGACCCGGAAAGCGGGCCCAGCGCGAGAACCAGCTTGTTTTCCGGGGACAGGGGATCTGTCTTCGCCGGCACTTCCTCGTAAATAAGTTTCGTGGCGTAGCCCCGGCCCCCGATGAAATCCTTCAGCCAGGCTTCGTTCAGCGGTTCCCTCGAAATGGCCCCCGTCGTGAGGTTCACTCTCATCAGCATCTTCTCTGCCATGAATCATCCCTCCGCCTCTTCAAGATTTCCGTAACGGATTTTTTCACTCTCTCGTACCCGTCTCCCCCAATTGCCTGAAACTCTCCTTTTCCCCGGGACCCTTCCTCTTCTCCTCCCTTCCCTTCATGGACACCGGACCAGGTTCCGGTCCCACAGGCAATCGCTGCAGGCAGGGCTGTCCCCCCAGCAGTCGCTTTCCGTCGTTTTCGGGTATTCACAGACCGGGAGGAGGTTGCAGTCCAGGCAGGAGGCGTAAAGCGCCCGCCTCAACCTCCACCGGAAGCTCGCGTAAGCCTTGCTGTCCCAGATCGCTTCAAGCGCTTCCGATGCAAGTGAACCGAAAGAATGGGCGCAAACCTGCTTCTTCCGCCCGAGGACCCATTCCTCGTAACCGTGAGCCAGCCTGTAGCAGGGAGCGACATTCCCATCCCACCGGACGACCATGGACTCGGAGCGAACGAAGGCACAGTGGCGCTCCGAGGAAAGGGCAAAGCGAGGCAGGGTCAGGCTCAATCCCTCCCGCTGGAAGGCAAGGAAAAGGGCCTGTTGGAGAGCCGCTTCCTCCTCGAGCGAAACCGGGTACAGGACCTGGGAGCACAGCGCCTCGGAAGTCGGGACGAGGTTGCTCAGCGAAACACCCCTCGCACCTGCCTCTTTCAGGAGACGGGGCAAGGTCCGCACCCCTTCCATGTTGGAAGCCGTCAGGACGACCGCCGCACGAATATCGGGCACGGCACTTCCCTCGGCCTCGCGCATGCTCCTCAGGAGGCGCATCGTTTCAAGGGTCGCTTCCGCCGGGGAATCCCGCCCCGGAAAAGAAACCGCCCCGGCTTCGAGCGAGAAGTCCACGATATCCACCCGGGAGCGCACCAGGGCACGGGCCGCAGCCGTGTCAACAAGGGTCCCGTTGGTCGTCAGCCGAATCTTCCAGCCTCCGAAGCGGGCCCGCTCTATGGCCTCGAACGCATCCGGGTGAACCAGGGGCTCCCCGATCCCTCCGAAATGCACCCATTCCAGGCCCGGGAAACCTGCCAGCTGGGCCATGAGATCATCAAAAAGCCCGGGATCCATGTCGCCTCGAGCCTCGGGCGAGTTCCTGAGAAAACAGATGGGACAATCGAGATTGCAGCGGGAACTGAGTTCAAGGTAAACCTTGCGGAGTCTGCGGTCCCTGGGGATGGAAACGACGCTGTCGTCGAACCCCAGGAGGACGGCGTCACGGGAAGGGTTCAAGAACAAGGGCTCACCCTCTTCCTAAAAGAACGGTGTGACCCGGGAATCGTTAAGGCATTGCGAAAGGAGGTCGGCAAAGGTATGATTTTCGAGTAGTGCGTTGTTGTATTATATTGCCTTTCGCTGATAAACCAAAGTGTTAAGGTGAAGACGGAGTGAAAGCCCATGTCACGGTTGGCGGTTCGCAGACGGGAGAAGATCAGGCTCAGGCGAAACCTGAACTGGCGGATCTGGGAACTCCTCCGCCGGGGAATGAGGCGCTGGAAGGGCAGGGTAATCGCGCCGGGACCGCAGCCCGGGCTCAACTCCTGCGGGGAAAACGAAACCGGAAAACCTTGAGGGAGGGTGAAAGGCTTGGAGCAGAACTTCAAGGACGTCCTCGATAACATGCTGGAAGCGGTCTACGTCACCGACCTGGACCGCCGCATCGTCTACTGGAACAAGAGGGCAGAAGACCTGACCGGTTTCGTAAAGGAAGAGGTGGTCGGCCTGACCTGCTCGGAGAACATCCTGGGGCACGTCGACCGGCGCGGGATTCCCCTTTGCAGGGGCAACTGCCCCCTGGCGGAAACCATGGCCGACGGGAAACCCCGCGAAGTGATGGTGTTCCTCCACCATAAGGAGGGTTTCCGCAGGCCGGTCAGGGTCCGGACCTCGCCCCTGCGGGACGCCAGTGGCGCCATCACCGGCGGCATCGAGGTCTTCGAGGACGCCATGGGCTACCTGGCCCTGGAGGAAAAGATCCAGCTCCTGGAATCCCTGACCCTCCTGGACCCCCTAACCCGGATCGGGAACCGCCGCTACCTCGAAGACCAGCTGGAAGAGAAGTTCCGCGAGTTCCAGATCTCCGGCCTCTCCCTTGGCCTTCTCTTTTTCGATATCGACCACTTCAAGCGGGTGAACGACAGCTGGGGACACGTGGTGGGAGACCGCGTCCTCACCGTCGTGGCAGCCACTCTCAAGCACAGCCTCCGGATCTACGACGTGCTGGGCCGCTGGGGAGGGGAGGAATTCCTGCTCCTCCTGCCGAACCTGAAGGAGGGCGCCCTTGAAGAGGTGTCCGACCGCCTCCGGAAGATGGTTTCGGCCTCCGACATTTTCCTCGAGAACAGCCACGAACCCCTCCACGTCACCGTATCGGGCGGGGCGACCCTGGCCCGCATCGGGGAAACACCCCAGAGGGCACTTGAACGGGCCGACGAACTCCTCTACGAGAGCAAGTCATCCGGGAGGAACTGCATCACCTTCGGATAGAAAAACAGGAAGAGGGGGGGGCGAAAGCCCCCCTCTTAAGTTCCTTCGTTTCTCTCCCCTAGAGGAACATCAGCCAGGCCCCGCCGATCATCACCGTTGCCCCCACCAGCCGGTCACGGATGGCCTCCCCGAACATGAAGCGGGCCAGGATGACGGAAATCAGGGTTCCCAGCATGGACAGCGGCTCGGCCAAACTGACCTCCATGCCCCGAAGGGCGAACAAAAGCAGCAGGTAGGCATAGATGTTGCACGCCACCGCACCCAACGCCGACCATGGCCTTTCCCTGAAAAGCTCGAACGGCAGCCTGCCCTTCCCCCTGGAAACCAGGGCAGCGAAGGCGAAAAGGGCCATGAAGGCACTCTGGACGACGGCATAGGCCACCGTCGGGGGATTCTCCGCCACCAGCCCGACGATGCGGGCGTCGATGACCCGGCCGACGGCGATCAGGAGGGACGCCCCGACCATGATCCGGCAGGCCCTGTCCATGCAGAGCGACTTCAGGGAGGCTGCCCATCCGGAGGTCCTGTTGAGGAAGGCGCTTCCCATGACCATCAGGGCCATCCCCGCGACCTTCCAGGGAGTCATGCCTTCACCCAGGAAAACGACCGACAGCAGGAGCAGGAAAAACACGTTGAAGCTGTAGACGGGGCTGACGAGCGATACTTCCCCTTCCGAGAGGGCCTTTACGTAAAGCGTGATCCCGGTGAGATAGACCAGGGCAGTGACGGCCGCCACGGGCAGGAAACTCCAGGATGCGACCTTCTCCCCGAAGGCAAAAGGCAGCAGCATGAGGGATCCCGCGAAACCCACCAGGAAAAGGACGGCCAGAGAATCCCGCCCCGTTCCCAGCCGTTTGAACACGATCTTTTCAAAGCCAAGCAGGGCGATCCGCCCCGCCATGGCTGCCCATGCCAGGCTCAGCAACGGTCGTCCAGCATGCCGCCGAGGTCCGCCTGGAGGGCCGTCTTGGCACAGAGCCCCAGGATACCCCGTTTCACCTTCGGCCCAGGCTGCGTCCAGCGCGCGAGCCGACCGGCGATCACCGCCTCCGGCAGGTCCAGGTTCACCGTGCGGGCCTCTATGTCGATCGAAACGGGGTCGCCTTCCTCGATGACCGCGATGGGTCCGCCCACGAAGGCTTCCGGGGCCACGTGCCCGATGGCGCACCCCTCGGTGAAACCGGAAAAGCGCCCGTCGGTCAGCACGTAAACGTCCGTCCCCAGTCCCAGCCCGACGAGGGCATCGGTCGTCATCATCATCTCCCGCATGCCCGGTGCTCCGCGGGGACCCTCGAGCCGGATCACCACGACGTCTCCCCTGTTGATGGCCCCGGTGACGACGGCCTCGTGCGCGGCGTCGTCGGAGGAGAAAACCCTCGCCGGGCCCGCAAAGCGCATCCGGTCGGCCGGGATGGTGGTCGTCCGGCAGATGGCCCCGTCCGGGGCCAGGTTACCCCGGATAACGGCGATCCCGCCCGATTCGAAGACGGGGTCGTCGGTACCGGCCAGGGTGGTCTTGTCCTGGGAACCCTTTTTCGGCAGGACTTCCGCAAGGGGACGCCCCGTCACCGTCATGGCACCCAGGTCCAGCAGCCCCTCCAGCTCCTTCAGCAGTGCGGGCACGCCCCCCGCCTCGTGGAGGTCGATCAGGGTCTTCCTGCCCGTGGGGATCACCCTGGAAAGCACCGGGATCTCCCTGGATAGGCTGTCGAAGTCCTCCAGCGAGAGGTCGAGTTCCATCTCCCGGGCGATGCTGATGAGATGCAGCACGGCATTCGTGGAACCGGCGATGGCCAGGGTCGCCTTCACCGCGTTGAGGAGGTTCGCCCGGGAGAGGACCTTGTCGGGGGACAGGTCCTGCTGGACCATCTCGACGATGCGGCGTCCTGTTCTCCGCCCGAACCTGAGCTTTTCCGCATAAACGGCGGGAACCGTGGCGGAACCTGGAAGGGATAGCCCCAGCACCTCGGCAAGGATCTGCATCGTGTTCGCGGTTCCCATGAGGGAGCAGGCCCCCGGTCCGGGACAGACGTGGTCCTCCAGGAAACGCATCCGCTCGGAAACGTCCTCCTTTCCGTAGCGGGCCCCGAAGACGACCTGGTCCAGTTCCGACATGACCACCTGTCGCCCCTCGTGGCGGGACACGAGCTGGGGCCCCCCGGAGAGGAAGATGAAAGGAAGGCCCGACCGGATCCCGCCGATGATCACGCCGGGGATGATGCTGTCGCAGGAGGCGAGCAGAACGAGGCCGTCCAGCAGCTGGACGTTTGCCATGATCTCCACCGACGAGGCGACCACGTCCCGGATGACCAGTTCGTAGCGCATGTGGGGCGTCCCGATGGGAATGGCCCCGCAGGTGGCGATGGTCCGGAATTCGAAGGGCGTTCCGCCGGCCTGCCAGATCCCGGCCTTGACGCTCTCGGCCAGCTTGTCCAGGTGGGCGTGCCCGAGCCCCGCGTCATTGGCCGGGTTGACCACGCCGATCAGGGGTCGCGCCAGGTCGACGTCGTCGTAGCCGCACCCCTTGTAGATGGCTCGCCTCGAGGCGCCCCCCGCCGACGTGAAAAGTTCGCCTTCCTTTGAACGGTAGGTCATGAAACCTCCTCCTCTCGATTCGGTTGCTTCAACTCCACGAAAATCTTAGCACGCGCCCGTTCCTCCCCGCGTCAGGAGCTCTTTCTCCTATCAAAGAAAAAAACGCCTGTCACAAGGGCTGAAAGGCATAGATCCTGATTTTAATTCGTTATTTTGGTGGTAGAATAAACCCCGATCGAAAGACCCCCTCTTTTTTAAAAAAAATCTGGTCACATAATGAAGGAGAGAGAACATGAAAAAGGTCTGCTTCCTACTTTTCGCCGCCGTATTGTTTTCTGTTCCAGGAGGTATTGCCTGGGCTGGACCGGCAAATGGATCACCCGCAACTCTATCCTTCAGATCAAGCGTTTCCCTGTCGGATAATGCGGGTAACCCTGCAGTTAACGATTCCGTAAAGAATATAACTCTTGCGTTCAGCGCGCCGTTGGATCCCAAGACCGTTCCAGGCGGAGTGAAACTTTCCAGGCTCACCCCAGGGGGAGAGCAGGAAGAACCGTTTGTAGCTGCCGTTGACAAAAAGACTCCCACGCTTCTGCTGGTTTCCAGGAAGGATGGCGCCCGTTTTGCCGAAGGCGAAGCGTACAAGATCACGATAAGCGACAAGGTTAGGTCAAAGGGTAAAAATTCGCTGGCTAAGGAGTTTACCGGATATTTCGCAGTGGATCATTCTTTTGCACTTGGAGAAAATGGTCTTGCCGGGCTCAACAGCGAGAGGTCATTGATCGTCTGCATAAGCGACTTGCATCTTGGCATGGACGACAGGTATGCCGAGTGTGTAGAAAACCGCGAACCGCTTTTGAATTTCCTAGGAAAAATCAGGCTGGCCCCCAATGTGAAGGAACTCGTCATCGCAGGAGACCTGGTAGATGAATGGTTTATTCCGGCTGGAATAGACACATACAACGGGGGGACGCAGAGAGACTTTGTTGAAAAGCTGGCAGCAAACAATCAATCGGTAATGGATGCCTTTAACAATATTATCCGGGATGGGAAAATAAAAGTTACATATGTGCCGGGGAATCACGATCTGCGGATCACTGCGGAGGATATCCAGAGCATCCTGCCCGGGATATCGCAAGCCCGTGATGTGAAGGGCCTGGGAGCCTATTCGCCGGAAGGTCATCCGGAGATGATCATCGAACACGGACACCGCTACAATTACTTCTGCGCGCCCGACCCGATCTCCAACAGGTCCATTGCGCCCGGCTCCATACTACCTCCAGGGTATTTTTTCACAAGGATCGCCACTGCCTCGGTCGTGCAGGGACATCCAACGGCAGGCGGAACCATGCGTGCCGTTACAGCCAACAACTTAGGCGAAAGCCAGAAAAACATGTTTATCTACTGGAATGTCTGGAAAGAGATGATGCTTGAACTGCCGGTAAAAGAAGGATTCGACGACAAGATCATCGTAACCAATATCGACGGATTCACGGAGAAATATTCGATAAACGATCTGATGCCTTACCAGGTGTTGCCGGGTGGGCTGATCGAAGTGAATCTGTTCAGGGGAATGCAGGAAACGTGGGATGAAAGGCAGGCGTTGAACAAAGTAGCGGTCAGGGTCCCGCTGGAAGAGGCGATAGCCAAAGCGGCTGACGCTCGCGAGATGGATCACCAGGCGGTGGTGCAATACTTTACGAACCCGGCTTCGGATAAGAGGATCGTCATAATGGGACATACTCACGATGCCAGAATTGTTCCTTCCGAAAACCATACAGGACAAAAAACAATTTATGCGAACTCGGGAACCTGGATCGATAAAAACGGCTCACTTCCTACAATGACTTTTGTCGTGGTAGCACCGCAGAAAGGCAATGACTCGGCTCCCACATACGTTGGACTTTACCGCTATTCCAAAAGTGGGGATATTACGAAAATCGACGCTCAGGCAATCACGAACCTGAAATAGCAATAGAGACAAACAGGGTCGAGAAATAAGAAAAACATGCAGGAGGCGCGTATGAGTCTCCTGCATGTTTTTTATGTATCATGCGGCCCCGGGTTCCCGTCGCCCGTGGACGTCAGAATTTATAGGCGATAGCAAGCTGCCCGTAATAACCATGCAGGCGGTCAGTCTGGCCAACGTCATGGAGCCATTTTGCAACCACGGAGAGTTTTCCCTTCCCGACTTCTGGTATCCATAAAAGGGCAGGGCCGAAACCATAAGATTCACCCTCGAAATCACCAAGCTTTGCTCCACTGCCGGTGTCGCCCGTGATCTGGCGGTAGTAATAGCCGTGCAGACCCACAGCAAGGTTTTCCTTGAGAAATTGGTTTGCCACAAAGTCGACGTGAAACTCATTCCCCGACTTGTAATCGGTAGCGGTGTTCTTCGTATTGAACATAATGCCCGGGGTGACGGAAATCTCGGTCCCCGTCTTCATGTTCATCCATGTCATGGCAAGGGAGGTATCAAAACCCCAGTAGTTCCGGCCGACGTTCGCAAAGTCGCCGGATGAATAGTCACCCGTAGGGGCAAAGACCGATTCGACAAGCTTGTAATGCAAGTTGCCTTTCTGCCAATACAGGGCAGCCGAGATCATCGTATCGCCGATAGATGTTTTTGTGCCGGAAGCGCCGAGGGGGCCGATTGTTGCCTTGATATCCGTATACCCTACAGGAACAGCGGCTCCTATCTGCAGCCGGCCATTGAGTACAGGTTTCTCGAATGTATAGAAGCCGCCTATGTAATTGTAAAAGGCATCGGCTCGCAGGCTTAAATGAATATCTCCGTGCAGCACAGCCCTGTCGACCTTCCCGCTGTAAAACAACATCTGGTTGACAAACATGAACCCTGGTTCCGGTGCTACCGCAACGGCAAAGGTGGATGATGCACCGGGAAAGTAGTAACTTGACGCACCTTCCGTTGCATTGGCGGGGTTCTGGCCCATGATGAGGCATGAAACCAGTAATTGAAAAACAATCAGCGCTCGCTTCATAATTGCATCTCCTCTACTTTTCGAGACCTGTTATGTCTTGCTTCGTATGCCTCCAACAGGTTCAGTCAACCAGATGCATGGATTATCCTTGCATTGTTCCTGAATATATCTGAAGAATCCCCTGGCAAGCCGTATCGACCCTCTCCAGAGTAACCAGGGGGGGGGCATGCGTCTTATTTCCCCCGCGGGCCTGTGCCTCGCATGATGAAGACGACGGCTATCAGGATGACTCCAGCCTCTAGCAGGCTTTCTGCATTCATCCGTATCGCTGTCGCAGCCAGGAGGCCGCCCCCCGGTCATTTCCTTCCCGGAAGCAGCCTTTGCAGGACTTCGGCAAGGCCGTGCCTGGCCCTCTTTGCCCTAAACCATCGCATGAGGACCTGCGCTTTTTCCATGCCGTCGTCCAGGACGAGATAGACCACCGGGATGACCAGCAGGGTCAAAAACGTCGAGGTGAACATGCCGCCAACGACCGCCACGGCCATGGGCTGGCGAAACTCGGCACCCTCGCTGAGCTTCAGGGCCACCGGCAGCGATCCCGCCATGGTCGAGATAGCCGTCATCAGGATCGCGCGCAACCGCAGGGGCCCCGCGTTGAGCACCGCCTGGATCTTGTCCATGCCCTTTGCCCGCTGCTGGTTGATGAAGTCCACCAGCAGGATCGCGTTGTTCACCACGATCCCCACCAGGAGGATGATCCCCATGAAGCTCATCATGTCGAGGTTGTTGCCCGCGATGAAGAGCAGCCCGAAGGCTCCCGGCGTGAGCAGGGGCAGGGAGAACATGACCGTGAAGGGGTGGAGGAACGACTCGAACTGGATGACCATGACCATGTAAACCAGGGCCACGGCCACGGCAAGCGCACCAAGAAGCCGCCTGAAATCCTGCTCCTGGTTCCTGGACCGGCCCGTGGCCCGTACGGAGACGCTCCCGTCCGGAGGCAGGTGTTTCTGCACGGTAGACCGCACCAGGGCGATGCCTTCCCCGCTGGAGAAACCCGTCACGACGTTTCCGCTGATCTGCAGGGAGGGCTGGCGGTTGTATCGCTTGACCACGCTGGGGGCCTTCACGCGCTCCACGCTGACCAGGCCCGGGATCCTCACGGTTTTTCCCGAACCGCTCCTCACTGCAACCTGCCCGACGTCCGCAGGACTCTTCCTCAGGTCTTTTTCGGCCATGAGGCGGATATCGTACCGGAACCCCCCGTCCTTGAACACCCCGGCCTTGGTCCCTCCGAAGTAGGCCTGGATCTCGGTGGAGAGGTCCCTGATGTCGATGTCCAGGTCGTCCGTCCGCGCCCTGTTCAGGGTCACGTTCAACTGGGGCTTGTCTAGGCGGACGTCCGTGTCCAGGTCAGTGAGGCGCCCGTCCCTTTCAAGGTCGGCCAGAACCTTCCCGCTGATGGCCATGAGCTGTTCCGGGGTTCCTCCCACGAGGGTCATGCGCAGGTCGGCCCCTCCGAAGATCGCGAGTGTGAACTGGACATCCCGGAAACCCGACAGGGCCGTCCTCAACCGGGACATGATCACCTTGACCCCCGGCCGCTGCTTCCTTGGGACCAGGTTGACGAAAAGGCGCCCCCTGTTCGACTGCTGTCCCCAGCCGGTGCCCGTTTCTCCGAAGGTGTAGGCCACGGACCTGTCCTTGCGGACGATCTGGTCAACCTGCGCCAGGACCCGTTCCGTCTCCGCCAGGGAAGCTCCGGCCGGCAGTTCGAAGCTGATGTTGAAGGTCCCCTGGTCGTCCGAAGGGTAAAGGCCCGTGCCGATATTGAAGGCAAAGGCCAGCCCAAGGACAAAGAGGCCGGCCGCCAGCCCCAGCGTCAGCCACCGAAAAGCGATGGCCTTTTCCAGGATCCGCCGGTAGCCCTTGTCCAGCTTTTCCAGGAACCCTTCAACCAGGAGGCCTATCCGTCCCGGGTGATCCTTGTGGAGGATGCGGGAACACAAAAACGGCGTGAGAGAGAGGGACAGGATCAGCGAAAGGGCGATGGTGCAAACCACCGTAACACCGAAGGAGTAGAAAAACCGCCCGATGATGCCGCCCAGGAAGGCGATGGGGGCGAAGACGGCGATCGTGGTCGCCGCACCGGCAAGCACCGAGAAAGCCACCTCTCCCGTTCCCAGGTCGCTGGCCTGGAAGGCGGCCATGCCGTCCTCCATGTGCCTGTGAACGTTTTCCAGGACCACGACCGTGGCGTCGACGACGAGCCCCACCGCCAGGGAGAGTCCAAGCATCGTCAGGTTGTTGATCGTGAGGCCAAGGGCCTTCAGGAAAATGAAGCTTCCCGCCAGGCAGACAGGGATCGTGATGACCGCAACGAAAGTGGTCCGGAACGTCCGGAGGAAGAAAAGCATGGCAAGCGAGCAGAGGAAGATCGCCTGCCCGAGGTTCGTCGCGACGCCCTTCATGGATCGGCGGACGAAATCGGCGGTGTTGGAGACCACCTGGAGCTCGATCCCTCGCGGGGCGATTTTCTTCAGTTCTTCAACCCTGGCCAGGACCGCGTCGGAAACGGCCACCTCGTTGGAACCGCGCTGCTTCTGGATGGAGATCAGGATGGCTTCCTTCCCGTCGAAAAAGGCCCCCTTCATCTTTTCCTCGAAGTCGTCCTCGACACTGGCCACGTCGGCCAGGCGCACGATTCCGCCGCTTCTCACGGCGACAGGCAGGGTTTTAAGGCTTTCGACGGATTCGTATTCTCCGGAAAGGCGGATCTCGACCTTCTGCCGAGCCGTCTCGATGCTTCCTCCGGGCAACTCGACATGCTTCCTCCCGATGGCGCGGGAAACGTCCGAAACCGTGAGGCCCCTGGCCTCCAAAAGCGACGGGACCAGCCAGATGCGGATTTCCCGTTTTCGAAGCCCGGGAGTGTCGACGTTGCCTACCCCGTCAACGGACTGGAAACGGGCGACCGCCACCTTGTCCACGAAAATCGCCTTTTCCCTGTAGGAAGCCGGCCCGGTCACCGCCACCGTGACGATGGCGTCTTCACCCGTCTGGTACTTGGTCACCACCGGCGTCTCTGCCTCTTCGGGCAACTCGGACAAGGCAAGGTTGATCCTGTCCCTGACGTCGGCGGCGGCGGCGTCGATATCGCGCCCCAGGTCGAACTGCACCACGGTGGATGCCCGCCCTTCATAGCTGCTGGAGCTGATGCTCTCGATGCCTGAGATCGTGCTGAGCCTCTCCTCGATGACGTCCGTCACGTCGTTGTCCATGACGATCGCGCTGGCTCCCCGCATGGTCGTTGACACCGCCACAATGGGGAAATCCACGTCGGGGGTCCTCTGGACCCCCATGCCTCTCATGCCCAGGATCCCGAAAAGGATCAGGGCTGAGGTCAGGACGATGACGGTAGCTGGGCGGCGCAGGGCAATCTCGGTGATCTTCATGGGCAAACGGTCTCCTGTCGGGGTGAGAGTTTCACCCTGATAGTTTATCCGTTCGCGGGAAAAAGAGGGTAGGGAAGAATAGGGAGTTTGCCCGGCCTAGCCGGGGAGATCCCCGCAGGAAGGATCCGCTTCCAGCCGGCAGAGTTCCCGCATCTGTCTCGAGAAAAAGCCGTACGTCACAAGGGCCGAAAGGATATCGGCCGCCGGAAAGGCAAGCCAGACGCCCGGCAGCCCCAGCAGGCGGGGCAGGATAATCACGAGGGGAAGGAAAAACAGGACCTGCCTCGACATGGACAGGAAAAGAGCGGGGACACCCTTTCCGAGGGCCTGGAAGAGGGTGGAGCCGATGACCTGGAACCCGATAAATGCAAAACCCAGGGTCATGGTGCGCAGCGACCGGGCCCCGATGGCCCGAAGCTCAGGGTCTGCCGTGAAGAGGGCGAAGATACTCCCCGGGAAGAGCATCAGCACGAGGAACCCTGCGGTCGAAATCGCCGTCGCCGCGATTACGGAGAGACGGATGGCCCGATGGGCGCGCCCCCAGAGTTCCGCCCCGTAGTTGTATCCCACGACGGGCTGGAGTCCCTGGGAGATCCCCATCATGGGCATGAAGAACACGGAAAGGACCCGGGAAATGACCCCGTAGGCCGCGACGGCCAGTGGGGAACCGAAACGGCCCAGGGAATGGACCACGATCGTGGCCATGAAACCGCTGGCGGTCAGGCGGGCAAATTCCGAGGCCCCCACTGCCGTGATCTGCCTGATGATATCCACCCTGGGGACGAGGTGTTCGGCTTTCAGCTTCAGGGCGCTGCGTCCCGAGAAGACGTAATTCCCGAGCCAAACCACCACGAGCGCCTGGGAAATCACGGTGGCCCAGGCAGCCCCGGCGATGCCCCACCCGAACCCGAAGATAAAGAGCGGATCGAGAACGGTATTGGCTCCCGCAGAGATCAGCATCGTGATCATGGCCACCCGGGCATTGCCTTCCGCGCGGACCGCGTTGTTCAGGCCCACGCCCAGGACGTGGAACGGAATCCCGAAAAGGATGACGCCGATGTACGCGCCTGCGTAAGGGAGGATCTCTTCGGTCGCCCCGAGCAGGGCCAAAAGCTGCGGCAGGAAAATCCTCCCCAGCCCGGCCGCCGAAACCCCCGTCACCAGGGCCAGGGTCACGAGCGTGCCCAGGGCCCGGTCGGCCCGTTCGACATCCCCCGCCCCGAGGCTCCTGGAAACGAGGGAAGCGGCTCCCACTCCACCCATGGTGGCAATCCCCATGACGAAAAAGTGCAGGGGAAACGCCACCGCCGTTCCCGCCAGGCCCATGGGACCCACGCCCCAACCGATGAAGAAGGCGTCCACGATGTTGTAGGAAGCCTGGACAAGCATCCCCACCATGGCCGGCAGGGACAACCTCAGCAGGAGCGACCCGATGGGCTCCGTGCCGAGAAAAGCCGTTTTCCTCAATTAGAGGAGCTCCCCTCCGACTGCACCGGATCGCCGTTCTTGAGCGCGCTGCCCCCCGAAACGACCACGAGATCTCCTGAAGAAACCCCGGAAGTGACCTGGACCACGTCGGGAAGGACAAGCCCCGTCTTGACAGCGGCCTGGATCGCTTTCCCGTCCCGCACGACGAAGAGCTTGCCGTCCCCGATGCTGTCCACCGGGACGACGAGAGCATTCTCGGCCGCCTTTTCCACCAGGAACACCCGGGCGAACATGCCGGGCTTCAGTCGGTAGCCCAGGGCCTTGTTGTCCACGGTGACTTCCACCTGCACCGTCCTCGTGGAGGTATCGACGTAGGGCCGGACCATGGAGACCTTCCCTTCGACCGTTTCTCCCGCCAGGCTTTCGGCCGTTATCCGGGCCTTCATTCCCACGGCGACGGCAGAGGACTGGACCTCCGGAACCTGGAGCACGGCCCTGATCCGGTCGACGTTCGCAATCCTCACGACAGGCGTCGCCGTGGAAAGCAGCGTGCCGGGCGTCAGGCTGTAATCATCGAGAACAACCCCGTCGATGGGCGCGACCAGGGTGAACTCGGAACGGTTGACCGACTGGGCCTGCAGGTTTGCCTGGGCCTGGTTGACCGAGGCCCGGGCCCTGTTGGTGGCGGCAAGGGCCGACTGGTAGGCCGTTTCCCGGCTGTCCAGCTCCTGCTTGGTCGCGTAGCCCTCCTTCAGGAGGCGGGCATAGCGGTCGCGTTCCCGCAGGGCGCTGTCCAGCTCCGCCTTGGCCTGGGCCACGCCGGCCCGGCTCACCTCGACCTGCGCAGAGAGGGCCCCCACCTGGGCATCCTGGTCACGCCGGTCGAGGACCGCCAGGACCTGGCCTTTCCGAACCTGCTCCCCGATTTTGACCTTGACCTGCATGAGGCGGCCGGCCACCTTCGGGGTCAGGGTCACGTCCTCGGGAGCCTCCAGGGTGGAGTTGGATTCAAATCCCTGGAGCAACAGCGGCCGAACAGCCACCGCGACAACTTCAACCCTTGCCGCCGAAGGAAGCACGGGTGCCTGGATGGCCTTTGAGCGCCGGGAGAGGGCCATTCCGGTCACTGCGACCAGCAGCACCGTAACGGCCAGGGTGATCTTTCCCCTTTTTGTTGCAATAAATGATTTCATCGACATGTCCCTGTTCCTCCTTTAGCGGTTCAGGACCCTGTTCACAAGGGAACCTTCGGCCTTCCACAGGCCGGCCAGTGCGACGCGGTAAGCCTTGAGGGCACCGGACAGTTCCTGGCGCGCCTCCGTCAGGGTGGTCCGGGCAGACAGGACGTCAAGCTGCGTGTTGACCCCTTCCCGGTAGCCCACCTCGGCCAGGCGCAGGTTTTCCTGGGCCAGCTCGAGGCTTTTGCGGGCAGCCCCCACTGTCTCATAAGTGCTTTCCACCGACAAGGCCGCCTGGATCACCTCGGCGCGGACCGCTTCTTCCTTTTTCACCGCAGCCTGTTCCGCCTGGTTAAGGGAAGCCTGCTCCTGCATCACCCGGCCTCTCGTTGTGCCCCCGTCGAAGACCGGCACCTTCATCGAAACCGTGGCCAGCCATTTGTCGTCGCCGGTCGTGGAAGCCGGCGTGGAATCGTAGGCAAGCTGGTAGGAAGCCGAAAGGGTCACGACCGGGCGCATCCCGCCCCGGGCGATGTCCACCGCCGTCTTCTGGATCGCGGCGATCGTTTTTTGTCCCTGCAGGTCCGGGCGTTGCTCCAGCGCTCGCACCACGGACTCTTCGCGGTTCACGGAAGTCGCTTCGGCTTCGAGGCCGCCCGTGATTTCGACGTCGGCATCGGGAGGCATCCGCAACAGCGTCAAAAGGTCGATGAGGGCCGTGGAAAGGTTGTTCTTCGCACGCGTGTAGCTCGCGCTTGCACTCTCGCGCTGCTGGACCGCGCGGGAATAGTCCAGTTTTTTCGCCAGGCCCAGCTCGAACCGCTTGCCCAGTTCCTTCGCGGAGTTCTCGTAGTAGGACAGGGCGTCCCGGGCCGTTTCTTCATCCGCCTTCCTGAGCAGGACCGTGACGTAGGCGTCGAACACCTTCATGGACACGACTTCCTCCGCGTTTCGGAGGTCCTGCCGGGCCTTCGCCTGCGTTTGCCGCGCCTGCTCGGCCCCGGCGCTGATTACACCACCCGCGTAGAGGTACTGTGAAAGGCTTACATTGCCCACGTTCTCGTCTTCGGGCTTGGTCGATTCCTCGTTGCGTTTCGACACGCTCCCGTTGACCGAAATTGTCGGGAACAGCCCCGAGCGGGCATAGACCAGCTTCCCTTCCGCCTTTGCCAGTTCTTCACGGGCAGACAGCACGTCCAGGTTCTTCTCCAGTGCAATGGAGACGGCCTGTTCCAGCGAAAGGGCCTGTCCCGCAAAAGCCCCGGTCGTTCCAAGGAACGGCACGAGGGTCGCGAGCACCCCCAGGAACAAAAACGCCTTCAAAACCAACGCTTTCCTCATCGTTATTTCCCTCCCGGGATCAGCATTTGCAAGGCGACGGCCAGTCCATGCCGCCTTCTCTTTACCCGAAGCCACCGCATGACCACCTGGGCCCTTTCCTTCGCGTCGTCCAGGACAAGGTAGATCACCGGGATCACGAGAAGCGTCAGGATTGTCGAAGTGAAAAGACCCCCGATGACCGCGACCGCCATGGGCTGCCGGAACTCTGCGCCCTCGCTCAGCTTCAGGGCCACGGGAATCGAACCCACCATCGTGGAAGCCGCGGTCATGAGGATCGCCCGAAGGCGCAGGGGACCCGCGTTCAGGACGGCCCTCACCTTCTCAACTCCCCGGGCCCGCTGCTGGTTGATGAAGTCCACCAGGATGATGGCGTTGTTCACCACGATCCCGACGAGCAGGATCAGCCCCATGAAGCTCATCAGGTCAAGATTGTTCCCGGCCAGGAAGAGCAGCCCGAACGCCCCCGGCGTCAGGAGAGGCAGGGAGAACATGACCGTGAAGGGATGGAGGAAAGACTCGAACTGGATGGCCATGACCATGTAAACCAGGGCGATAGCCACCGCCAGTGCCATGAAGAGCCGGCCGAAATCCTGTTCCTGGGTCTTTGAGCGGCCCGTGGCCAGCACCTTGACGCTCCCGTCCGCGGGTAGGTGCTTCTGGACGGTTGAACGGACCAGTTCCATGCCTTCCCCCGTCGAGAAGCCCTTGACCACGTTGGCCGAAAGGCCCAGGGAAGGCTGCCGGTTGTAGCGCTTTACCACGTTCGGGGCCAGGACTTCCTTGATATTCACGAGTCCAGGTACCCGGACGATCTGGCCGGACCCGTTCTTGACCGCGATCTGCCCGACGTCCGAAGCGTTCTCCCGCAAGCCGCCCTCTGCCATCAGCCGGATATCGTAGCGGTAGCCGTCTTCCTTGAAAACGCCGGCCTTTGCCCCTCCGAAATAGGCCTGGACCTCCGTAGAAAGGTCCCGGACGTTCAGGTTCATGTCGTCCGTCCGGCCCCGGTTGAGCTCGATATTCAGCTGGGGCTTGTCCAGCCGGATGTCGGTGTTCAGGTCTGTCAGGCGCCCGTCCTTCGCCAGGTCGCCCAGCACCTTTTCGCTGATGGCGAAAAGCCGTTCGGGGGTCCCTCCCACCAGGGTCATGTCAAGGTCGGACGCCCCCCAGGTCGCGAGGGAAATCCGCGCCTCGCGGAAACCGGACAGCTCGCTTCGCAACCGGCTCATCACGGTCTTGACCTCGGGCCGGTCGGACTTCGGCACAAGGTCGACATAAAGGGTTCCCTTGTTGACTTCCTGCCCCATGCCCGTGCCGATTTCCGCGTAGGAGAACTCCACGCTTTCGTTGTTGCGGACGACCGAATCCATTTTCATGAGGGTCCGCTCGGTGGCCTCCAGGGAAGTGCCGGCCGGAAGCTCGACGCTGATGCTGAAAGTCCCCTGGTCGTCCGAGGGAAAGAACCCCTTGCCGACCTGGCTGGCCAGGACCAGCCCCAGGACGAAGAGCCCCATTGCGAAACCCAGGGTCAGCCAGCGGAACCGTACCGCCCTTTCAAGGATGGTACTGTAGGTTTTTTCCACCTTTTCCAGGAAACGCTCGATCGCCAGGGCGATGCGCCCGGGGTGATCCTTCTGGAGGATGCGGGAACACAAAAACGGCGTGAGGCTCAGGGACAGGACCAGGGACAAGGCGATCGTGCAGACCACCGTGATCCCGAAGGAATAGAAGAAGCGTCCGATGATCCCTCCCATGAAGGCCACGGGGGCAAAAACGGCCATCGTCGTCGCCGCGCCGCCCAGGACCGAGAAGGCGACCTCGCTCGTCCCGATCGCGCTGGCCTGCAGGGCCGGCATGCCCCCTTCCATGTGCCGGTGGATGTTTTCCAGGACCACCGTGGTGGCGTCGACGACCATGCCGACCGCCAGCGAGATGCCCATCATCGTCAGGTTGTTGATGGAAAGCCCGAGCCCCTTCAGGAGGAGAAAGCTCCCGAGCAGGCAGACGGGGATCGTGATGATCGCCACGAAGGTCGCCCTGAAGGTTCTCAGGAAGAAAAGCATGATGAGGGAGCAGAGCAGGATCGCCTGCATGACGTTGGAGCCGACGCCCGCCATCGAGCGCCGGACGAAATCCGAGCCGTTGGCCACGACTTCGAGGGAAACCCCCTTCGGAGCCTCCGCCTTCAATTCCTTGATCTTCTTCAGGACCCCGTCGGCCACGTTGACCTCGTTCGTCCCGCGCTGCTTGCGGACCGCCAGGAGGATGGTCTCCTTGCCGTTGTAGGTCGCAACGCTTTTTTTCTCCTCGAAGCCGTCCTCCACCCGGGCCACGTCGCGCAGCCGGACCATGGCCCCGTTACGGGCGGCGATCGGCAGGCTCCCAAGGCTTTCCACCGAATCGTATTCCCCGGCCAGCCGCAGCTCGATTTTCCGGGCCGCATTCTGGATGCTGCCGGCGGGAAGCTCCACGTGCTTGTTCTTGACGGCATCGGAGACGTCCTTGACCGTGAGCCCCCGGGCTTCCATCCGGGCGGGGTCCAGCCAGACGCGGATTTCCCGCTCCCGGAGCCCCGGCGTGTCCACGTTGCCCACCCCGTCCACGGACTGGAGCTGGGCCTTGAGGATCTTGTCCGCGAAGTGGACCTTGTCCCTGTAGGAAGCGGGACCGACGACCGCCACGGTGACGATGGCCTGGTCGCCCACGGTGAACTTTTCGACGATCGGCGTTTCAGCCTCGCCGGGGAGGTCTCCCAGGGCGAGGTTGACCTTGTCCCGGACGTCCGCGGCGGCGGCATCGGCATCGCGGTCCAGGCCGAACTGGACCACCGTGACGGCCCGTCCTTCGTAGCTGCTGGAAGACATGTCCTCGATGCCCGAAATGTTGCTCAGCTTTTCCTCGATGACATCGGTCACGTCATGATCCATGACGGTGGCGCTTGCCCCCTGCATGACCGTCGTCACGGTCACCACGGGGAAATCCACGTCCGGGATGCGCTGCAATCCCATCCCCTTCATCGCCAGGACACCGAAAAGGACCAGCGCGGTTGTCAGGATCAGGACGGTGACGGGGCGGCGCAGGGCAGTGTCTGTGATCTTCATGGTTTTTCTTTCTCCTCCGGGCAGAACCCGTGCAGGATAAGATCCTTGACAGCCGCAATGGCTGCCTCTGGATCGGTTTCATCGTTGGCGTGGATGATGAACTCGTGGATGATCCCGTGCATGGTCGCGTGGAGCACCGAGTCCATCAGGGCGGGGTCTCCGGGCCTGAACCGGCCGGTCGAGACACCCTTGCGGAAGATCTCGATCATCTTCTCCCGGATCTCGTGTCCGGGCTGGCGATTCCTGGACTCGCAGGCGAGCACACGCATGTCGGCGTCCTCGGTAATGATCCGGAACATCGCGGACAGGGTTCTCCGCTTCTCGAACATGTGGTGCAGGAGGAGATCGAGGCTTTCCTCCAGCAGCCCGACAGGGTCCCCGTTCTCCACGTCAAGGTCCTGGACCTCCCGGATCATATCCTCCATGGTGCGTTCCGCCACGAAGAAAACGATCTCCCTCTTGTCCCTGAAGTAGTTGTAAACGGTGCCCTTCGCCACGCCGGCCGAGGCCGCAAGCCTTTCCATGGTTAGCCCCTGCAAGCCTTCGTCCTGCAGGATGCCGACGGCGGCCTCGTATAGCGCCTCCCGGGTCATCGATTCCAGCACGGCTCTTTTCTCTTCCGAAAGTCTCGGCATGCGAGCCCTCCTCTTTTTTTCAAGACGAATGACTATTGGTCTTAATAATGACTGTCGGTCATTTTACTGACCCTACTGCTGCCTGTCAAGGTGGAAGAAAAAGAGCCCCTCACAAAAGAGGAGGCCGCCGGGAAATCCCGGCGGCCTCCTGGATTACAATCCTTTGGCATTTAGGCCTACTGGGGGAATCGGCCCAGGAATCCTTCCATGCCGGTTTTGCGAACTCGCCCGGCTATTTCGGCCCGGTCTGTGGAATAGAGACCCATTTCCTTCATTCTCTTGAAATAAACGGAACCGGAAAAAGTGTACTTGTACTGCCGCCCTTCTTCCACCTGCATTCTTTCCGTCACGTGGCTCACGAAATCCCCGACGGCCAGTTCTTCAGGGAAGGAAACCAGGGGAAGTCCCATAGCCCCCCTGGCTGCATTGTGCCCCGCCAGGCTGCCGGAAACGATCGCCTCGGTATGCCCCACCATTGCCCCGGCCTTTTCCCCCGCGCAGAAAAGATTTTTCACCTCGCCCCGGGCGCGGAGCGTTTTCGCGCAGGAGGCAAAACCGAAGAACCGCATGGAATTGCCTTGCCCGCCGGAGATCGGGTCTTCATAACGGGCCTTTTCCAGCCCGGGAACGAGCCGGAGCTGGTCAAGCGGGAAAAAAGGCGTCATCAGCTTTGCGGGTCCCGTGTCCAGGAGAACCAGGTTTTCGATGTACTCCGGAAGGGCATATTGTTGGCAGGCTTTCAGCCCAAGGATCTCGGAACCCTCCCGGACTGCCGGCGGGACCGGGACCAGGCAGACGCCGTCGCGATCCAGGGCTTCCACGATCCACGGGGCCAGGGATTCCTTGAAAAGCTTGCAGGATCCGCTCATGGCGCCGACGCTTCCTGTCTCCTTCCGCCCATCCCACTCCTCGACACCCGCCTTGCCGGCAAGGCCGACCCGGGGGGCAAAAGTGTGGCAGCGCAGGATGCACATGGCGCAGCCCTTGCCGTGACGGACGCAGTTCCCCGGTGTAGCGGAAGTCCCCGTGGCATCCACGAAGGCATCGGCCTCAAAGATTTCGCCGTTTCGTCCCGCAACGTAGGAAACCCGGTCTTTCTCGACCCGAACGTCGGCAATCGCGGTCCCGGCCCTGACCTGGATGCCGAGGCCCTTGAGGTAGTCCCGAATGGCGGGCTCCATGCGGTAGACATCGTAAAGCGAAGCCTGTTCGTGCCCAGGGAAGGAAACGTTTCGATGGCGGGCACAGGCATCCATGACGGAGACGATGTCCGCCCCGAGTCCGAGCATTTCCTCCGCGGCGGTAAATCGCCCGTTGTTTCGGAAAATGCCACCGACAAGCCCCGTGCCCAGCAACATATCAGTCCGCTCGACGAGCAGGACCTCCGCACCCGCCTTCCTCGCAGCCGCAGCCGCCGCGCAGCCACCCCATCCTCCGCCTGCGACAAGGACACGAACCTTCTGTTTCATGTTCATCCCTCCGACCCTCATCCCTCTAAATCAACAAGGGCGTGACGAAAATAGCGATGGCGCCCGCGGTCAGGACGCGCATGGCCGCTCCGAGCACCGCCGCTCCCATGGCTTCCTTTTCGTTCAGGTCTGTGCATTCCGACCAGATTGCCGGGATCTGCCCGAAAATGACCGAGAAGGGGAATCCCGATGCCGAAAGGACGAATGATCCAACAACCAGCCGGGGGTCGAGGCCTGCTGCTACGTCCTTCAACTGGGCCATGGCCAACGTTGGGGAGGCCAGGATAGCCACCGTCCCTGTCTTGGGATCGATGGACAGTGCCTGGAGCATGGCGGTGATACCCGACTCGATAGGCTTCCAAACCCCCACGTAGTCCAGCGCTCCGATGAGGGCAAAAATGACCCCGATGGCCGGGATGATCAACAGGAATAGGAGCTCAGCCCCTTCGCGGGCCGCCCCGAAGAGGGTGGGCAGGATCGCCTTGTCGGGCGTGAACCTGGGCAGGTCCTGGATAGACACGGGACGCGTGTTTCTCCAGATGGTCAACCGTAAAAGCAGGGGAACAACGACCAGGGGCCCGAACACAGCGATAAAGACAACCGCGTAGGCCTTTACCCCGGCAGCGGTCAGGGCGATCAGGCCGAACATGAAGGTTGAAAAGCTCTGCTGGGACTGCACCATCGTGGCGATGGCGATCTTCTGCTCGTCTTTCGTTGCTCCCGCCTTGACCAGGATCGGGCCGGCGATGCGCCCGGCGGCATTGATGTCCCCGAGGATGTTGTAGACCGAGGGAACGATGACGGCGGGGTTGACTCCCAGAACACGGGTGATGGGAACGAAGATCCTCATGAGGGCATCCGTGAACCCGCAGCGCTCCAGGATCCGGCCCATCAGGACGCTGCAGATGATGGCCACGCCAACGTTGCCCGTCAGGAACACCTTGACGATGATGGGAAAAGCCCGGTCCACCATGGCATTGAAGAGACCCGCGATGGCCCCGGGTTTCAGGACAAGCAGAGCAAGGGAAAGTACGACCAGCCCAAGACCGAAAATCTCCACTCCGGAAAGCTTTCTCCCTCCTATGACAACTCCAGCATTCTCCACCCTGACCTCACTCATTCTTCTCTCCCCTTTCTCTTTTCCATGGATTGTTTTCATGACTTGGACGGAACAAGATAACGAACCGCCATGCTTTTCCCATACTCCCGGGCAATGCTGGAACCCGCCGATTCAAGCGGCATACTGGTCACACGCTCTCTAAAAAGCCGAATATCAAGGCCCGGAAGCATCATGGAAAGACCCCATGCCAGGGGTAGGCCGTTCTCGAATATTTCCAGGGAATGGGAATTCCCGCAAATGAAATTGAGCCCCAGTTCGGAGGCCCGTCCAACAAGCCGACTCTCCGGCCTGGACTTGCTGATGGTAGCAAGGACGGTATCCGTCTCGGGGTGAGCCTTTACGGCCTCCTCCAGGTTTTCGACAGAGAACCCGGTGTGCGGGAAAATGTGAAGCACGTGCTTGACGGGCTTTTCCTCCCTCCCTACGAGAATGCATCCCTGCGAGGAAACACACGCATCCATGAGGACCGGGCAATCTCTAAGGACCCGCTCCGCTTCCAGTACGCGGCATTCCATAGAGAGATCCATTATCGTGTTCAATCTTTCAAGCATATCCCCAAGGGTTTTCACCTCCGGCAGCGCTTCGCCAAAGTAAACAATATTGCCGGGGCTCCCTCCCCATCGGATGTTCACTTCCCGGGGCTGGTGCCCATGAAGCCAGGCTATCCCTGGGTGCAGACCGTGGAAGGCCTCGTGCAGCTCGATGAGGGAGAGGCCATAGAGATCGAGGTAGTTCTTCAAGGTTACCCCACCCGAATTGGCGGCGTCCGCCACGGGGTGGTGGGCCAGCAGGCAATCTACGCCCGTTGCTGCGGCGAGTTCGATGTCGTTTTCGGTCAGCGTCATGAGAACCGCGAGCCTCCGCACAGGCATCCCCGGTTTCCCCCAAACCAGCCCGGGCGTTTCCGTCACCGCCTTGCCCGGGATTCCCGATGTTTTTGTTACGACAAATGGGTTTCCTCCACAGGTATCTTCCGGTCCCTTGACCAGCCTCCCTCCGGTCATCGTGTCGAGCGCCTGCAAAATATGAGACACCGTGATCCCACTTCCCATGGGTTCTCTCTCCTTTCCTTCTTTCCGAAAAACAAAAGGCCGCCGACGGGGAGTCGCGAAATCTACTCGCGACTCCTACGTCAGCGGCCTTTTCGGGCTCTACCCTTTAGGGGAATTTCCCTCAGCCAGCTGAACGGTTGTTATGGATGCGACGGATAACCTGTTCGGCCGTTCCTTCGAAGACGATCAACAAAAAAGCCAATTCTTCAACAGGATCATAATCCTTCAGAAGCGCGCGAACCCGGACGCCGAGCCTTTCTTCGACCTGCTGCCTGAAACGCTTCTTGTACTCTTCAAGGAGGGCTATATCGATCAGGCGGGATGTCAGCCCCTCCTTGCCATCCAAGGCACAAAGTGCCCGCACGCGCTGGTTTCTTGCGAAGACCAGGACTTTATCGTCAAGGATTTCCACCTTCTGCCAGCGCAAACCTACCCCGAACAGATCCTGGTTAACGGAATTGTTGAGTTTCATCAATTCCTGCTTGAAATCTCCGAGCTGCATGTCTCACCTCGCTCAGGGAAAACCCACTCATCACTGATGACCTGATTATACAGGCCCGAATATTCCGTGTCAATATTCACTCAATTTGGCAACGCAACACTCCCTTACATTATAAGCATTGCTCTTAACTTTTCTTAAATCGCCTTCACCGCACGTTTACAACCCGCCGGCTAGAATGCCCACATGAAGCTTTCAGGAACATAACCTTGAGGAGGTTGATCCCATGATGAAAAGAATGAAAGGTTTGGGGGCACTTGCGCTGGCCTGCGCCCTGGCCCTCGGGGCGACCAGCCCTTCCCTGGCCCACGGAAGAACGGGCGGACCGGAAGAGGGCCTGAGGGGCGGGGACATGGGCGTCATGAGGCTGATGAACCGGAGGGCCCTTGACGAGCTGAAGCTCACGGCAAGCCAGATGGAGCAGGTCCGGAAGCTCATGGACGAAACCCGGTCCACGCGAAAGGGACATCGGGACGGGACCATGCGTGATCTCATGCGGGACGTTCGTGACGGCAGGGAACTGGATGCGGCGGCAAAGAAAAAGCTTGCGGACGAAATGTCAACCCGCGTCCTTGACGGGACCCGGGCACTTTCCAGGTTCCACGCGATCCTGACTCCCGAGCAGCGCGTCGTCGTCCAGGGGAAAATAGACCGGCTGGGCAAGTTCGAGGGACACGGGAAGCGGTTCGCCGGTGAGCAGCAGCCCGGCATGCAGGGACGGGAAGGACACCCTGGGTTCCCGATGGGCCGGTTCTCCGAAAGGCTGAACCTGACCGACGCACAAAAGGCACGGGCCGAAGTCCTGTCCGAGTCCTGGGAGAAGCCGAGGGAAGCCCGCCAGGGTGAACTCGCAAGGCTGGGCAGGGAAATGGGCAAGAGGGCCTTCTCCGCCACCCCCGACACGCGTCGCCTTGAGGCGGACGCCAAGAAACTGGCCGGGCTGGCCGTGGACGGCATTTCGGAAAGAGCCCGCCACATGGAGCAGTTCCGGTCCATGCTGACGGACGAGCAGAAGAAAATCCTGGACGAAGGGCCCATGGGGCGACGCCCCGGCAAGCGATCCTGGTAACGGACCCGTTGGAATGGAAAAGGGCCCCGGCGCGTGCCGGGGCCCTTTTTCAATGCCCGCTCGGACGGTTATTCAGCGAGACGCTCGCACACGGCCCGGGCAAAGGCCGAGCACGAAACCTCGTGCGCCCCTTCCATCTGGCGGGCCAGGTCGTAGGTGACCACCCCCGCCCTGATCGCCGATTCCATCCCGCCGACGACCAGCCGCGCCGCCTCGTTCCAGCCCATGCGTTCCAGCATCAGGACACCCGAAAGGATGATCGACCCGGGGTTGACCTTGTCCTGCCCCGCGTACTTGGGCGCCGTCCCGTGCGTCGCTTCGAAGAGCGCCAGCTCGTCGTTCATGTTTCCCCCGGGGGCAAGACCCAGCCCCCCGACCGACGCGGCCAGGGCGTCCGACATGTAGTCGCCGTTCAGGTTCGTCATGGCCAGGACATCGTACTCGTCCGGCCGCAGGAGGATCTGCTGGAACATGGCATCGGCGATCCGGTCCTTCACGACAATCTTGCCCACCGGCTGGACGCCCCCGTGTTCCCGGGCCAGCTGGTCCTCGGAAATGCAGAATTCGGCGAATTCCCTGAAGGCCACCTCGTAACCCCATTTCAGGAAGGCGCCCTCGGTGAATTTCATGATGTTGCCCTTGTGGACCAGCGTGACCGACTTGTCGCCCCGTTCCAGGGCGTGGCGGATCGCCATGCGGACCAGGCGCTTGGAACCGGTCTGTGAGATGGGCTTGATCCCGATCCCGGAATCCTCCCGGACGGAGGCCCCCATCTCCTCCTGCAGGAAACGGATCACCCTGGCGCATTCCGGCGTGCCCATTTCCCACTCGATTCCCGCGTACAGGTCCTCCGTGTTCTCCCGGAAAATCGTCATGTTGACGTCCTGCGGGTTCCGAAGGGGAGCGGGGACCCCCTCGAACCAGCGGACCGGCCTCACGCAGGCGTAGAGGTCCAGCTCCTGGCGGAGGGCCACGTTCAGGCTCCGGATGCCGGAACCGACGGGAGTCGTCATGGGCCCCTTGATGCCCACCCTGAAATACCGCAGGGCGGTGAACGTGTCCACCGGGAGGGCCTCGCCGAAGCGCGTCATCGCCTTTTCGCCCGCGTAGATCTCCCACCAGGCCAGGCGTCTTTTCCCCCCGTAGGCCCGTTCGACCGCGGCGTCCAGGACCAGCCTCATGGCGGGCGTGACGTCCACGCCCACCCCGTCGCCTTCGATGAAAGGAATGACCGGCTCGTCGGGAACCTGGAGGATCCCGTTTTCGAACCCGATCCGTTCGCCCACCTCGGGGACAGGGTAGAGCTTCAATTCCAACCCTGGGAAACGGCTCATTTCACATTCCTCCCTTTCTTCGTCCATCTCTCCGCTTCTTCAGCCCGAAAACACGCCTTTTCGCGCTCAGGCCCCCGGATGGCCCTTTTTCGCCCCGGCCCAGTTGAGCCGGCCCCCGGCCCGGATGATCTCCAGGTCCTCGGCTTCGACGGCTATCCCAAACTGCAACAGATGCTCCGCAACAGCTTTCAGGACCGCCTGACCACGGTCACGCGCCTCGAAAGGACCATCCAGCACGTCCGGGATGACGGCGACATTCTGACCCATGTCATGCAGAAGGACCTCCGGAACCTTTCCGAAACCCTCCGGGATATCTCCCCGGAAGCGTTCCGGCAGGCTGTCACCGATATGCAGAATGCCAAGCATATCTATGTTGTGGGGCTGCGCGGGGCCCATGCCCCGGCTCTCCTTTTGGCCCTCTATCTCCGTTTTCTGGAAAAGGAGGCTTCTCCGGTAATCCCCGGTTACGGGGACGTCTGGAACACTCTGCACGGCATAGGCACCGACGACCTCGTCATCGGCATCAGTTTACCGCGATACACGAGGTTGACGATCGATATTCTCGAATACGCCAAGGGAAAAGGCGTCAGGGTCGGCGCCATCACCGATTCCCTCGTTTCCCCCTTGGCCCGCAAAGCGGACTGGGTTCTCCTGGTCCATTCCAAACTCGATTCCTTCATCGAATCCTTCACCGCCTCCATCAGCTTGGTCAATGCCCTGCTGACGGCCCTGAGTGTTCACAACCCGGAGGAGACCATGAGGGCCCTGAAGGAAAGGGAAATCCTCTGGCAGAAGAAGGGCATCTACGTTATCCCCTACGCCGATTATCGGAACGGGCGAAAGAAAAAAGGACCCCGCTCATAGATCACACCGAACGTTTCGGGGGTCGAATAAAAAGCACTTTCACAAGGAATCTGCACCGCAGGGCAATCCTGTTCGAGGGATAGATCCTCAGGGAAAGGGAGGACGTGATGCCTTCGTTGAACCGTCTTTTCAACCCCTCCTCGGTCGCGGTGATCGGGGCCTCTGAGATTCCCGGCAAAGCGGCCGAACGGCGGACGAGGAGTCTGATCCAGGGGGGCTATCCGGGAAAGATCTTCCTG
>ENA-ORXD01000289-ORXD01000289.1-sediment-metagenome-genome-assembly--contig:-NODE-289-length-73272-cov-4.507658_pt1 | contig 73272 bp, 61 predicted proteins | sample MGYA00237862_ERZ511471 | MGnify/ENA metagenome assembly ERZ511471
AAAGGACAAGCCAACGCACACCCGGCTTGAGTCGACAGGCAAAGGGTTTCGCTCGGATACCAGACGGTCTCCACCACTAAGCCGTCCTCAAGGGGGATACCCAGCTTGACATTGTTATCCGGAACGCGACCAGATAAAGAATCATCCATGGAATCCGTAGGATCAACCATGTCGACCGATAAACATCTGATAAAGAGTGAGGAGAATTTCGAACACGATAAGAAGGGTGATGTACCATTCAACGCGGAGGGAACGACGATTCTGCAACAGACTGAGCATGGTTTCTGCGGTGCGATTGATCAGTTCCAGTTTGCGTTCCAGAGCGAGGTGACGTTCAGACAATTCGTACTCATCCTCCAGACGAAGGTAAAGTCGTTCATATTCCGGGAAATTCCACAGCAGTTCCGGTTTTTCAGAAATTTCCACCCGCCCGACCATACGGCCCTGAATCGAAAGGGTATCACCGATATGACGCAGCAACTGGCGCCCTTTTGAACCAGGCCGACCTCGCTGCTGCAGCATCTCCGCCAGTGGTTCGATCCGTTGGAAACTTTCGGCGATATTGGCCTCGTAATGACCGAGCACAACACTTTTAGCCAGGACCTCAGCAACCAGCTGCAAGCGTTCCAGAGAAAGTTCATGGAGAATGATTTTTCCACGATCCACCCCCTCTGCTTGGGCAAGATCTTCGACCAGAAGGACTTCGTCGTTTTCCGTCTTTTCAAAAGGATTAACCACAAAGGTTTTCAATCCGGTGAGGAACGTCACCTCCTCAACCGCCGTCAGACCAAAAAGGACAACGACACCGTAACGAAACAATACGGCACAACCGTGTCGACCGGCAGTCAAAGCCAGGGGATTACTTGCCAGGCGCTGGGCTTTTTCGAAGTCACGCAATTCCAGACGTTCGCCGACAAAAAGAGCTCGACACTGAATTCGCTTTTCTCCGCTAAAGAGGTCAACCACCGACGGCCCTTTCCCAAGTATTGGGTCTGACGACCAAATTCAGACTCAAACCCGACCAGCTTTGACTAATTCGGCAAAGGTTTCAAAGGACCTGTCAAAGGTCCGCTCGACAGCATCGGGAAAAAGGCAGGCCGGTAGTTGCCGGTTTCGGATATGCTTGCTCAGGCATTCACAACAGACGCCTTTAGAGGCACAGGGATCGTAACTACAATTACAGATGTCCAGGTTACGATCTTTTTTACAATCCATGCTCAACTCCTCGTCGTTTTTTAAGGCAGCTCAATAGCCAATATTTAACATGATTTCGCCTGGTTTGGCAAAGGATGCAGGATTTTAGAAAATTTATTCGAAAAAGGGGAAAAACCCTGTGCAATGCATTCAAAAAGTAATATATTAGGGACCGGTAAGAATCTATTGACAGGAGGGCTCATCCGGTGCAGTGGAAAAAAATTCTTTTTTCAATATTGGCATTAGCCTGCTGTCTGCCCTTAGTTGGAACGCCAGTTGCTTTGGCCACGGGCATTCTGTTCAGCCTGGTCCTTGGCAACCCCTGGCCCCAGAAAAGTGCGGCATGGAGCCGCAAACTCCTGCAGAGCTCTGTGGTCGGTCTCGGGTTTGGCCTGAGCCTGGGGCAGATTTGGGAGGCCGGCCGCGAAGCAATCTTTATCACCATCATCGGTATCTGTCTGACGGTTTGGCTGGGGACCCTCCTGGGCCGTTGGTTCGGCACAGAACAAAACACTTCAATGCTGATTTCCTTTGGGACGGCCATCTGCGGCGGGAGTGCTATTGCGGCAATGGCACCGGTCGTCAAAGCCCGGGATGAGGAAACCGCCGTAGCCGTAGCCACAGTCTTCACCCTCAATGCTGCGGCGCTCCTCTTGTTCCCAGGGATCGGACATTTGCTGCACATGAGTCAAAGCGATTTCGGTATGTGGTCAGCCTTGGCTATCCATGACACCAGCAGTGTTGTCGGTGCAGCAGCTGCATTTGGCGCTCAGGCCCTGGCCATCGGCACAACGGTAAAGCTGGCCCGTGCCGCTTGGATCATGCCCTGTGTCATGTTTTTCTCCTGGCGCAATAAAAGCGAAGGGAAAGCCCGTCTTCCCTGGTTCATTCCTGGCTTTTTACTGGCAGCAACCTTGCGCTCCGTGCTTCCTGACATGATCCCCCTATGGGATATGCTCAACGGCATTGCAAAACAGGCCTTGGTCGTAACCCTGTTCCTCATCGGAAGCGGTCTGACCCGCCAAGTATTACAAAGGGTTGGAGCCCGGCCTTTTGCCCAGGGGATCGCCTTGTGGTTGATCGTTTCCGTCGGTTCCCTGGTGATCATTCATTTCGGCTGGATCGGTTGATCCGATGAAAGTCTTAGCTCCCCTGCCCTTTTTCGTGTACGGAACACTGCGGCCCGGAGAGAGCAATTATCAGCGCCTATTGGCGGGGCAGACCCTCTGGGAACACCCTGCCAGGGTCAACGGTCGCCTTTATCAAGTTTGGGAAGAGGATTACCCTTATCTCTTGCCGGAAACAGGAACGGTCCAGGGGGAGCTTATCGAGATTCATCCAGAAAGATATAGCTCTTTGTTGCCAGCCATAGACAACCTCGAAGATTATATTCCCGGGAACGAGGCCGCCAGTCTTTACCTGCGACGCCCTATCCTGGCCACATTAAGTGATGGCCGAGCCCTCACGGCCTGGGTTTATTTATGGAACAGCCCATTGCGCCCCGGCACGTTCCTACCGCACGGTAATTTCAAACGTCGGAACGAATCACTCTCCTGACCCACCGGAAGAAAAAGAAAACCGCCAGTGGTCGGGTCGCCGGTTGCGAATGTTGTAATAAGCGGCAAAGCGCTGCCAAGCTTCACTGGTCTCCTGCGGCAGCTTAACAGTAAGACGCGCCATGATAGTTTCATTCGGACTCATGGCATAAAGGTTGACGTAACCGAAGGCAGGTACGCTTGAACAACGGAATTCTCCTACAAGGAATCCATTATCCCATCTGATGATCCGATACTCCAGTCCCGGAAGCATCTGACCTTCTTGGTATGGCCCCCTGGCCGTAAGATCAACAGGAAGAACCGCCCACTCCTTTGGATCCGGAACAGGAGAAGACAAGGGCTGGGATATCTCAGTGCAGGCCCTATTCTCCAGGCCTCCGACATTGACCGTTTCCGTCCATAAAACCTGCTTGCCAAACCCCAAAGCGAAAATCTTCAAAAAGAGTTCGGCCATGGACTGACCGGAACGGTTACAGACTGTCCCGGTCAGGTTATTGCGTTGGACAGCCAGACCACGGCATTCCAGTGAAGTATTCAGATTGTCGGTGGGCAGCGGCTTTTTCCAAGAAGGTTCCGCGGCAGAAACAGAAAACTTTTCCACCCGGGTCGACTCATAAACATCTTGAAAAAATCCTCGGCATTGACGTGGTCCAATCCCATCCAGATACAAGGGAGTGGTCCACTGTTCCTCTCCACTCCAACTCAAGGCATGCACGGTCACAAACAATTCATTCAGCATCACATCCCGGTCGTTGCAGAACTCTCCACGCAATCCAGGGTCGGTTCTTTTCACATCGACAACCGACCCCAGAGGAAAAGAAAAATTCTGGTAGCGAAGTCCGTTAACCACATCGCCATCATTCGACCAAGCCGGACCAGCCGTTGCAACCATCAATAATCCGCCCAACAGCCACAAAACCTTCCGTTTCATAGGACCCTCCTGTTTATGGCTAAATTATATCGACAGAACGGACAATATCGACCACCTGCCGGGTGCGAAGCGTATCGAGACGGTAGAATTCCCCTCCCAAAGACTTGGCCAGAGATTTGAGGTTGTGCAGGCCTACAGTGTCGTTGCCTGCAGCGATCACCACAGCTGCAGCTCCTGACTTACGCAGATCACTGGCCAGGCTTTGAATTTCGCCCCACAGCGAACGCCCCGGCTGTAGTGGAACATTGCTTTCACCGTCGGATAAAAGGACAAGCAGGGGGCGAATTCCCCTCTGTTTTAATTGCTCACGGCGGACCAGCTGCAATGCGTTCCTCAACCCTGCAGCCAAAGGGGTTGCTCCGCCCACGGCAAGATGACGCAGCCGTTCGCGAGCCAGCTCAATACTGCGGGTCGGCGGAACCACAACGTCTGTGGACTCCCCTCGAAAAGCGATCATTGCCACCCTGTCACGATTGACATAAGCCTCTCGCAGCAAGACCAGCACCGCCCCCTTGGCGGCCGCCATACGTAAAGCGGACTCTTCCCCCATGGATTCCGAAGCGTCCACCAGAAAAATGGTCAGACGTTGAGGATGCTGCAATCGGACTCGCTGCCGGAGATCGTCAATGCCAAGACGCCTCAACTCAGCAACCGCCGGCGAACTGACCTGGCGCCGCCAACTGGTTAATAGACTGGCCGGGACATCGATTTCACCGGAGGGTGTTGTGGAGGAATATTTTACGGAACGGATGATGCGGCCACGGCGCTGTGACGAAGGAGAAAAACGATTTTTCGCCAGTGACCGCAAACGCCTTACCGTCAAGCGGATATCGCTTAAATCAATGCGTTGGATGGGGGCAATGACACTTTCTGCAGTTTTTTTTTCAGGAAAGTGAACAACATGCTACCGGCGGCAGTGGCACCTGGAACTTCCATGGAATCGCCCCAAACATCCAGTTCATCCATGTCCAGAGGCGTAAACGGAGCTGAACTTGGCGGGGCATCATCCAGAACACGGGCAATAGCATGTTCCAGCCGCTGCATCAATTCATCCGTGGTTTCCAGGGGAGTATTGGCCATGCGGTGAGGAAGGACAAAGCGTGCAGCCTCGACGACTTCAGCAGGGGAAATTGCCGGCTTTTCAAGCAGGGCAGTCAAGGCGCGGGCTGTTTTCATGATGGCAATATCGGCCCGGTGGCCATGCACATCAACCGCCATTGCCAATTTGACTGCCAGATCAAGACTTTCGACCGCCAGGTCCAAGGCAGGCAACAGCTCCCGGGCCAAGCGAACCTGCTCACTCAAAACCTGTTCAGCAGCCTGCCACTGGGCGATGAAAACTTCCGGCTTCTGCTCAAATGCCAGCCGGCGCAATACTACGTTGCGCCGCTCTTCAAGATCGGTCATCCCCTGAACTGTTACACATAACCCGAACCGGTCGAGGAACTGAGGGCGCAGTTCACCTTCTTCCGGGTTCATGGTGCCGATAAGGATAAAGCGTGCTGGATGAACATAACGGATGCCTTCCCGCTCCACCACGTTAACTCCGGAAGCGGCTGCATCCAGCAACAAATCAACAAGGTGGTCAGGGAGAAGATTGACCTCGTCTACATACAGAATGCCACGGTTGGCAGCAGCCAGCAAACCTGGCTCGAAGCGCTGCTCACCAGTGCGCAGGGCGTGGGCTAACTGCAAGGAGCCAAGCAGCCGGTCCTCCGACGTGGCCAGTGGAAGTTCAACCACCGGCATTGGCCTTTTAACAGCCGATAACGCTTCGCCTTTTTGCAGCCGATCCAAACAACCGTCATGCATCCCGTCAGGCTGATTCGGCGGACAATGAAACGGACATCCATCAACCACGGTGATCTCAGGCAGCAACGCCCCTAAGGCACGGACGGCCGTAGACTTGGCAGTGCCTTTCTGACCACGGATCAACACCCCACCAATGCTCGGATCAACGGCATTGAGCAGCAACGCTGTTTTCATGGCGTCCTGACCGATAATGGCTGCAAATGGAAAATGATATTGCTTCATAAATCTGTCGCGGTCAGGTGAAGGGTGGATATATTCTCTGGCGCCCTCGAAAGATTGGTGGAAAATTATTGTCTGACACTGATGTCAATTCTTTGATTCTTTCTAAACCACTCTTGTCTTTCGGACAAGAACTTTCCTTACTCATCACAATCCAAAAACTCAGCGAAACGCCTAGAGAATGTGACGTGCACATCAAGGCCACCCCCAAAGAACAGCCTTATCCCATTGAAATTATAGATAAATTAAAATTCAATACAAGCAAATTTCCGCCACTCTTAAACACACACGAAACACGATCATATATTGCAAATTTATAATATTAATTTACCGGCAAACAGTGTGACAAAGGCATTCAATTTGAATATCTACCCCACATGTCTAATTTCTATTTTTCTTTGTTGAAGGGGCAACGCTATGCCTGGCAGCTGTCAGAAGTCTATACCGTGTCATTTCCTGTCCGCCCAGCGAGCCGGGCCTTAACCAAATAATGTGCAGCAGATTTTCATCGGACTCGTTATTAACATCACAATTTTTGATTGAATTGAAGGAGCTTTCACCATGCAGTGGACTATTGGCAGGAAGATGTTTGCAATCGGTTTGCTGATCCTCACCGGACTCATCGTACAGAGCTTTATCGCCTTAAGCACCAACAGGCACACAGGGCTCGCCGTTGATCAGGCCAACCTGCGTGCAGAACAACTTGTTCTTGTCGGCGCAATGGAAAAAGACTTCTACCGCCTCGGCCTGGCGGCAATGGAGGTGGTCATAGAACGTGAAGAGGGAGTTGTCCCCGCTGAGCTTACCGAGGAAATCACCACCACAGCAGATAAACTTCGTACGAGGACCGCCTCTCTCAAGGATCTGGCTGACACTCCAGAAGAGCAAGCCAAGGCGCTTAATATCAATAGCAAGTTGGAATCACTTCTAGCGCTGATCCAAGTTGAGCTCTCGAAGTTGGTCCAAGCAAAAGCCTCCGCCGAGAAGTTTGATGCCATCGACGAGCGCATTGACAGCGAACTGCATTTTCTGACGGAGGAGTTATCTTCGATAAAAGCCTCTGTCAAAGAGGAAATGCAGGAAGCTTCTACAGCAATGCATCATGAACTCGCTTCCGCAGACATCGAATCACTAGGAACAGCCTTGGCGGTGTTAATTATCATTGTTCCTCTCTTCATTCTCTTCGCCCGTTCCATCGTACGTCCTTTGCGACGCACCGTGGAGATGATCACAGCCATGGAGAAAGGCCATGTCGATCAACGATTAAGGTTGACGGGTCAGGATGAAATCGGGCAGATGGCCAGGGCCATGGATTCTTTTGCTGACAGCCTGCAATGCGAGGTGATATCCACACTGCAACGACTCGCCGCCGGTGACCTGACCTTTGAGGCAAAGCCGCGTGACTCTCAGGACAGCTTGCGCAACGCCCTAAAAAAACTAGGTATCGACCTCAGTGATATTATCGGCCAGGTACAGACAGCGGCTAGCCAGATCGCCTCTGGAAGCGTTCAAGTCTCGGATTCAAGTCAGTCCTTATCTCAGGGTGCCACAGAGCAGGCCAGTTCGTTGGAAGAGATCACCAGTTCCATGGCGGAAATGGCATCGCAAACCAAACTTAACGCAGAAAATGCTTCTCAAGCCAATCAGCTCGCGAATCAAGTACGCGGATCGGCAGAACAGGGGAGTCAATTGATGCAGGAGATGCTGAATTCGATTGATGGGATCAATTCTGCAGGCCAAAATATCCAGAGGATCATTAAAGTTATCGATGAAATTGCCTTCCAAACCAACCTTTTGGCTCTCAATGCAGCGGTTGAGGCGGCCCGTGCCGGCCAACATGGCAAAGGGTTCGCTGTCGTAGCAGAAGAGGTACGCAACCTTGCTGCTCGTAGCGCCAAAGCGGCCAGCGAAACAGCCGATCTCATTTCCGGTTCTGTACAAAAGGCAGAAAATGGCAAAGAAATCGCCCAATTGACCGCAAGTTCATTGCAAGAGATTGTCGGCGGGGTTACCAAAATGTCAGACCTGGTAGCTGAAATTGCAGCAGCATCCAACGAACAGGCACAAGGGATTTCGCAGATCAATCAAGGGCTTGGACAGATAGACCAAGTAACCCAGAACAATACGGCCAATGCCGAGGAAAGTGCTGCGGCGGCAGAAGAACTTTCGAGCCAGGCAGCGCAGTTGCGTGACTTGCTGGCACGCTTTCAGTTGCGTGGTCATCGTCCCAAGGTTGCTTCACCAGGTTCCAGGAAATCCGTGCCACCGGCAATGGCTTTAGAATGGGGCAATTCAGCCAAGGTGGGACAACCTGACACACTTGACACGTTCATCGCTTTAGATGACGACGAATTTGGCAAATACTAATCCCCAGACTCTTGCGTTTTTATCAGCCGTCCTAAATCTAACAATTTAATTCAGTCCGTTTTCTTAACGCCTCATTTCTATTGGAGAAATGAGGCGTTTCTCCTTTTTGATACAGCCTCAGGATTAAAAAGACGTCAATTTTAATGATTAAAAATGAAGGCCCTGGAACATTTTTTGCCCTATGCATTTGCCATATTTAATAAATTTTTTCATATGGAGGCACGCCATGGGATCCGGATTCTGGAAAAATCTGTCACTCACAAAAAAACTCATCTGTGGTTTTTCTGCCGTTTTGGTTCTTCTTCTCGGCATATGGGGTTTTTCCGTGTCGGTCATTGGAGGGACCGAAGAAGGGATCCAAGGCAACAAATTGCGCAACAGCATTGTGCAAAGGGAACTTGATCATCTTATTTGGGCCGAGAAGGTAAGTCAGTTGTTAACTGATGACAATGTCACGACCCTCTCCGTCCAAACAGATCCCCGCCTTTGTGCCTTTGGTCAATGGTTTTACGGTGATGAACGACAACTGGTAGAAAATGAAATTCCCCAATTGAAGGGGTTGTTTGCCGAAATCAAAGGGGCTCACGAAAAGCTACATCACTCGGCCCATGCCATTGCTCAAGCTTATGCTCCTGCCGACACCACCTTGCCCAAGTTCCTTGCAGAAAAAGAAGTGGACCATATGATTTGGGCCAATAAAGTCTTGGCTACGTTTGTCGAAAATAAAAAAACTCTGGACGTACAAACGGATGGTGCGTTGTGTGGGCTGGGAAAGTTTCTGCACAGCGACAAGGCCCAGCAACTTGCCCAAAAGGATTCACAGTTTGGCGAGTTGTTTGAGAAAATCGAAAAACCACATCAACACCTCCATGAGTCGGCCATTGCCATGCAAAAGCTCTGGCTGCCCAAACATGAAGGCTTGAGATCTGTTTTGCTCGAGAAACTGAACGACCACCGTTGTTGGGCGAGCCAGGTTTCTGAAGCAATCATTCTCCACAAAGACTCCCTTAATGTGCAGACGGATCCGTCCCAATGTCAGTTCGGTAAGTTCTTGGCCAGCGAAACAGCAGCTAGCTTTATGGCAGACTTTCCCAAGTTCAAGGATGCGATGGAACAGGCCATTCCTGCTCACAACCTACTCCATGCTTCGGCAATCAAAATGGATCAAGCACTTCGGCAGGGGAAGATTCAGAAAGCTACCGAGATTTTCAATGGAGAAACCAAGCCCGCGCTGGAAGTGATCACCAAACAATTCGATAAAATCATTGCAGCTGAAGGAGACATTGTAAATCAGCAAAGAGAAGCTTTGACGATATTCCAAAGCGATACCGTACCAGCGTTGGCAGAGGTGAGAACTCAACTGCATACCCTCAAAGAATTGGCCGACCAACGCATGGCCGGGATTGCTAAAGCCGATGCCATCTACATAACTGAAACTTTGCCGAACCTGCATAAGGTTCAGGATATTCTTCATCAAGTTCAAGCGGTCATCAACTCCCACGTTATTACCGACGACGAACTTCTTGCCAATGCCAAGCACTCCAAAGCGGCAATTATCACTATCGGTTTGATCGCCTTACCCTTGGGGATGATCATGGCCTGGCTGATCGCCCGTTCGATTGTCGGTCCGATGCGTAAAACCATGACCATGATTTCTGAAATGGAAAAAGGGAATATCAGCATGCGCTTGAACCTCTCGAGCAATGATGAGGTTGGCCGAATGGCCAAAGCCATGGATTCTTTCGCCGACAGCCTGCAAACCGAAGTCGTCGGCTCGTTACAAAAACTGGCTGTGGGTGACTTGACCTTTGACGTTAAACCTCGTGGTGAGCAAGACCGGTTGAGAACAGCTCTGCAAACCTTGGGCAATGATCTAAATGAGCTGATCAGCCAGATTCGACTGGCAGGCGAACAAATTGCCTCCGGCAGCGTACAGGTTTCAGATGCCAGCCAATCCCTGTCCCAGGGCGCCACTGAAAGTGCTGCAAGCATAGAAGAAATTACCAGTTCAATGACGGAAATGGCCTCCCAAACCAAGCTCAATGCTGAGAACGCCACCCAGGCGAATCAATTGGCGAACCAGGTCCGTGGCACCGCCGAGCAGGGTAACCAACTCATGGATGAAATGGTGGAATCGATCAACGGCATTAACGCCGCCGGGCAGAATATTCAGAAGATCATCAAAGTCATCGATGAAATCGCCTTCCAAACCAATTTATTGGCTCTCAACGCGGCAGTGGAAGCTGCACGTGCTGGTCAACATGGCAAAGGGTTCGCGGTCGTCGCGGAAGAGGTGCGGACCTTGGCTGCAAGGAGTGCTAAAGCGGCAAGCGAGACAGCTGACTTGATTTCCGAATCCGTCAAAAAAGCCGAAGACGGCACTGATAACGCAAAGAAAACGGCCGGATCGCTACAGGAAATTTTTGGCGGAATCACCAAAATGTCTGATCTCATTTCAGAAATAGCGGCTGCAAGCAACGAACAGGCACAGGGGATAACTCAAATCAACCAAGGGCTTGGTCAGATCGACCAGGTCACCCAACAAAATACCGCCAATGCTGAGGAAGGTGCCGCAGCTGCCGAGGAACTCTCGGGACAGGCCGCTCAACTCCGTGAGTTGCTGTCCCGTTTCCAATTGCGTGCAAGCAACATCAAGGCCCATTCATCCCCCTCCCCAAGCCCCAAGGCTGCAGTGAACTCTCTAGGTTGGGACGATAGCGCGGCGCCACAAACAAACCTGTGCGCCACCTCTTCATTCAACGATGAAATCAACCTGGATGATTCGGACTACGGCAAGTATTGATTCTTAGCATCTGCAATTGAATGAAACAGGCCTGAGTCTCGCGCTCAGGCCTGTTTTCATCTATCCCCCCTGCAAGTTGTTGCATTCCCTACCATAAAATATAGACTTATCCAATGTCATTGCCGCACACCTTTAAGCAAATTATTCCTGGAGGGAGTTATGGAAGATATCCTAAGTCTCATCGATTGGCAGATCGGTGTGGAATTAAAGGCGGCTCAGTTCTATGAACAAGGACTGCTATTTTTCATGGAACAGCCCAAAATCATCCACATCATGAACGATCTGATTCGGGATGAGCGCTACCATGCAAGGCTTCTGGAGGAACTTAAGGATAATTTGGCGGGCAAGGAGTGTCCCGAACTCCCTTTCTACTTTGACGAGGAGATGCGGCAGATGCTGGAAAGCCCTCTGCTGCGGGCGAGAGAAAGCCTCGCCAATGGGCAGATGACCGTGCCACGCATGATGGCAGCAATCTATTCGCTGGAATCTGCCGAAGTGAATCGACTCATGCTTTTTTTTATTCAACGATTGGGAGATTCGGAGGCAGCTGTGCAGAAGATGTCCCTCGAAATCCAGGGGCATTTGGAACGAATTGAAAAATTATTTTGCCTGGTACCGGAAGGTGCTCGGTTTTTAGACAGCTTGCGCGGATTGAGTCCGCAGCGGTGCAAACATATCCTTATTCTGGAAGAATCCGAAGTTCTCACACGTTTTCTTGAGATACTGCTTGGCAAACAAAGCGAAATTGAAACGGTCAAGGACACGCAAACAGCGCTTGATCGTCTTGGGCGCAAGCACTATGACCTGATCATCTCTGACCTGGATTTAAATCAACTGAACCCCCGTGAATTTTTTCTCAAAGCGTGCAGCTTGTTCCCGCAACTTGAAAAACACTTTCTTTTTTATACCGGCTGTGAAAAACCGGAAATCCTTTCTTTCCTCAATGCCCGCCGGCTTCCCTACCTGAAGAAAAACAGCCAGATGAGTCATTTCCGTCGTGTTGTCGAAGAGATGATTCACGTCCCTCAAGAGCATTGACGCCAATAAAAATGCCGCCATCCGGAGGCAGGGGATGGCGGCGATACATGAGAACCAAATGCTTTCGACGGGAATTTCTAACCGCAGTTAGAAATCAAAAGCCAACATGTCAGAAACCAGGGCGGGTCCAGGGATGACCCGCTGCCGGATGATGTAATTAGAAGTTCAGGCTGACGGTGACGCCACCCATGAATTCGTCGTCGATGATGTCATCGGCGTCGTCGCTGATCGGGGTGGAGTAAAGAACGGCCGGGCTAACGGTGACCTGGTCAGTCACAGCGTAATCAATGCCGAGGCTCAGTTCTGCGTTGTGCAGATCGCTGTAGTCTTCGTCGTCGTCGATGTAGCTGATCAGGGCGCCCAGATTGAGGCCCGCTTTGTCAGTCAGTTCAAAGGTGTGGCCAACGGAAGCAGCCAGGTAGTAAGCACCATCAAACTCATCGTAGTCATAATAAGCAGAAAAAGAGGGGCTGAGGATGGTGTTCAGGGATACGCTCACGTAAAGCTCGTTGGTGTCTTCGGCTCCGTCCAGGGCGTAGAAAATATTACCAACGCTCATGGAAACCAGGTCATTGATGTCAAAGGAGTAATCGAGAACGAAATCGGTTTCGTCCATTTCACCGGTATTTTCGTTGACGTTAGCCCACCAGCCGATGGTAAAGCCTTTGAAGCTGATATCAGCACCAGGCTGAACGACGTATTTGGCATCGGCATCAGGATTATAGTCGTCGGTGCTCAGATCAAAACCACGCCACAGATACATGCTGTTGACGCTGACATAAGCATCGCCGGTTACTTCGATAGCGGCCAGAGCAGCAGTGGCAAGGGTAGAGCTCAAAACCAGCGTGGCAAGCAAAGCAACAAACAGTTTTTTCATCTTCCTAGACTCCTTATGATGGTGAGGGTTTTAATGAAGGGGAGCTTACTCCCCTTCTTCACATTTTATTAGAGATACTATGGATTATTAGATTTTTCCAGAACTAACTCGGCTAATTAACGCAGCACTCCGGAACCACGACCGAACTCGGGGTAAGCCTCCAGACCGAGTTCGCACTTGTCAGTACCCGCAGCTTCTTCCTCTTCGCCTACCCGGATACCAACAGTGAGCTTCAGAGCCAGCCAGACAACGGAGCTGGCGACCATGACGAAGGCGCCGATGGAAACCACACCGATGAATTGAGTCAGGAAGCTGGCGTCAGCGTTGGTGAAGGGAACAGCCAGGGTACCCCAGATACCGCACACCAAGTGGACGGAGAGAGCACCGACAACGTCATCAATCTTCAGCTTGTCAAAGAAGGGGACAGCAAAGATAACCAGCACACCACCAACGGCACCGATCAATACGGCAGCACCAGGGCTAGGAGTGGCGGGACCAGCGGTGATGCTGACCAGACCAGCAAGGGCACCGTTGAGGGACATGGTGAGGTCAACTTTTTTGTAGATCAACTGTAGCAGGATCATGGCAGCGACCATCCCGCCGCAAGCCGCCAGGTTGGTGTTGGCCATAACGTTGGACATCTCGATGGCCGAAGCAGCGCTGCCAAGGGACAGAACCGAACCACCGTTGAAACCGAACCAACCCATCCAGAGAATAAAGGTACCGAGGGTCGCCAGGGTCAGGTTAGAACCGGGCATCGGATTGACGCGGCCGTTGGGACCGTATTTGCCTTTACGAGCGCCGAGGATAATGGCACCGGTCAGAGCTGCCCAGCCACCAACAGAGTGTACGACAGTGGAACCAGCGTAGTCAGTGAAACCCATTTCAGACAGCCAGCCGCCGCCCCAAACCCAGGAGCCCTGAATAGGATAGATGATACCAGTCAGAATCACGCAGAAGGTGAGGAAAGGCCAAAGCTTGATACGCTCGGCTACGCAACCGGAAACGACGGAGCAGGCAGCACCGCAGAACACCATCTGGAAGAACCAGTCGGAAGATGCAGCGTAATTGGCCGCGAAGTCGCCACCCAGAGCAGCGGCATCATCAGGGCCCCAAACGCCGAAGGTCCCGAGGAAACCACCGTCAACTCCGGCGTACATCAGCTGGTAGCCGATGACGTAGTAGAGAATGCCGGCAACGCCGAACAGAGCGATGTTTTTCAGACAGATCGTGGCAACGTTTTTGGTCCGGACCAGACCCGATTCAAGCATACCGAAACCGGCGGCCATCCACATGACCAGCACACCATTGACCAAAAAGGAAAAGGTGTTCAAAACATAGGCGATTTCGCTGGTCGGAGCATCCTCGGCAAAAGCCAGGGCAGGAATGCCCAGCAGCAAAACGGACAGAAGGAAAAATACGGTCTTTTTCATGGTTGTTAACCTCCTCAGGCTTTTATCAGTAAACTCTAGTGTTGTTAGACAGTATGTCGTTTAGAGGGAATCAGCGCCGGTTTCGCCGGTTCTGATCCGGATCGACTGTTCGACATCGATGACAAAAATCTTGCCGTCACCGATACGACCGGTGCAGGCCTCTTTTTGTACAGCAGCCACGATTTGGTCAACACGGTCATCCGATACAACCAATTCCAGTTTGACCTTGGGAATGAAGTCAATCTGGTATTCAGCCCCGCGGTACAATTCGGTGTGGCCTTTCTGGCGCCCGAAGCCGCGAACCTCACTCACGGTCATCCCCGTGATTCCCAGGTCGGATAGGACCCCTTTCACGTCGTCCAGTTTGAACGGTTTGATGATGCATTCGATTTTTTTCATCCCTGTACATCTCCTTTCAGATTCATCTTCAAAAACTAAAAAAGGCACCCGTCCCTTTCCGCTGGAAAGGGAGGGGCGCCTTTGCCCTATTGCCGACCACTAAGGAAACGCCATTGTTCCAGGGCCGTTATTTTTGCTGGTTCTTCAGGGGCCACCCGACAACCCTGTCCAAGGTGTTCCCAAATCCTGACACTCTTAAAGCACAGCGTGTGCCAAAAATTTTTTATAGTGTTTTCGGTATCTTACAAATTTTAATCATACCATATTGCTCAAATTTTCAGCACTTCGCACACAAGCTGTGCAGTGGCTATGCATTCATTCAACAGGGAGTGCAATGCGGAAGATTGTCCCCTTCTCCTGGGGAGTATCCAAAGATAACCGCCCCTCATGTTCCCCGATGATGGTCCGGCAGATGTAAAGTCCAAGGCCGGTCCCTTCGCCTTCCTTTTTGGTCGTGAAAAACGGATCAAAGATTTGATTGCGAATCTCTTCAGGGATGCCAGGACCGGTATCACTGATGGCCACTTCGACTTCGTTGCCGCCATTGGAACGCGTCCGCACAGTTAACGTGCCGACCCCTTCCATGGCCTGGATCGAGTTCATGATGAGATTGATGAAGACCTGTTTTAGCTTATTCGGATCGGCTTGAACCATTGGAAGATCGCCATAATCTTCTTCCAGGCGAATCAATTGCCGGTTCAATTCATATTTGACCAGGCGCAAAACTTCTCGCAGAACTTCATTCAGGTCAACGGGCCGCTTGCGGGTTTCCTTGGCGCGAGAGAAGGACAACAAACCGCCGGTCAATGTCTTCAGCCGGTCAACCTCACTCTCTACGCGTTCGACCATTTCCCTTTGGAACGCAGGCATATCTTCTTCGCGCAACAACAACTGGGCGGCATAAGAAATGACCGCCAGGGGGTTGTTGATTTCATGCGCTATCCCAGCAGACAAACGTCCGATTTCCACCATTTTTTCAGACTGAATAGTCTGGTCGAGGAGTCGCTTGAATTCAGTGATGTCCTCCACCATGACGACCACCCCGACGGTTTGGTCACCTTCCTTCAATGGTGCCAGCCGCCGTTTCTGAATCCGGATCTGACCACGTTTGTCGCGATGCGCAAGACGCAGTTTTTCGGGGGCGCCACGGCTCAACACGCGACGCATCCGGGCGGCGAATCCTTCTTCTTCAAGGGATGGGAAAAGCTCAAAAAGATTTTTTCCCAACGCCACTGACGCCTCAACACCACTGAGCTCCTCCATCTTGCGATTCCAAGAGGTGATTATTCCTTGAGCATCAATGGTATAGATACCGAGATTGGCGCTTTGCAAAATTCGCCGATTGAATTGGTGAAGATGCCGATATTGTTCTGAAATTTCCCGTAGGTTCTGATAGAGCCGAGCATTCTCGATGGCGATGGCGGCCTGGCCGGCCAAGGTCAAAAGAGGAGAAATATCGTCTTCAGAAAAAGCGTTGGGGCGATGGCTTTCAACGCTAAAAACGCCGATCACTTTATCCTGCACCAGCAGCGGGACGGCAAGCTCGCTGCGCGCGCCATAGATGCCCGGAATATAATCAGGAACCTGATCAACATCGGACACCAGGATCGGCTTGCCGCGCGCGGCGACTTTCCCCATAATCCCCTGACCGATACGGATTTCCTGCCGAATAGCTTCTGCAGCATAACCGAAGGAAGCCACAGTATTCAGGCGTACGCCGTCTTCATCCAGTAAACGAATAATGGCATTCTGAAAACGAAAGATTTCTTTGGACGCACGTAAAATTCGATTCAACAGGTCATCGAGATCAATAGTCGACGCCAATTCCTGACCAATGTCGATCAGCGCCTTCAACAACCTCCCCTGCTGGTCATGAGCCATATTCACCCTGGATTTCCCTCCCTGTGAAGAACTTCATTTAGCTCAGGCACACTTCGTGCCATTGTTTATTTTTGTGGAAAATCGAGGAATTACAAGGAAAAAGCAGTTAAAAAATAGTTATTGTCCATTAAACCTGCCTATGTTTTTCACAACAAGTGATGAAAAATCATGCAGAAATCCGTTCATATCCGCGTCGTCTCCCTTTTCCCGACTGATTTTCTCCTTGCCAGCGAAAGGCCTTTTTTCTATACTAAATTCCAACGAGATTAGCTCTCTGCCCTGTATGTGAGGTCAATAAGCCCAAGCGGAATAACAGTTGATCGGGAACGCTTCAGGGGCGTTGTGAGCCTGCCCGCCGAGCAGCGGGACGCCTAATATGCCCACAAGCGGGCCCACCTTGTAGCCTATCGCTATGAGGCGTTATGGATCCACGACAGGCGTGGAGAGCACGACAAGAATAAGGCGACGGATAAAACCGTCGCCTTATTTATTTTGCAGCACATTTTTTCATCATTTCGTCGCCTGGAAGACAATTCAGTCGCTGGCGGTGATTTCCTGTCCCCCCTGACGGTATCTATGATAAGATTCGACTCCGAATCCAACACGGAGAGAATACATGCCTTCCACCCAGTCATCGGACATCAAACACTTGCAGATTAACGACCGTGAGATCATCCTGGTCGGCACCGCTCATATTTCCCAGGATTCCGTCGAAACGGTACGGAACGTTATCAATGAAGAGCAACCGGAAACGGTTTGTGTCGAACTTGACCGGCAGCGCTTTCAAGCCCTTCAGGATCAAAACCGGTGGGAAAATCTCAACATTATCCAAGTAATCAAAAAAGGGCAGATGCCATTTTTAATGGCTAACCTTGCGCTTGCCTCGTTCCAGAAACGGATGGGATTGCAAACGGGCGTCAAGCCTGGTGCCGAACTGGCAGCAGCAGCCGAAACCGCGCAAAACAACGGCATGTCCGTTGAACTCGTGGACCGGGACATCCGCACCACCCTGTTACGCGCTTGGCGCAAAACTGGGCTTTGGAAAAAAATGCACGTCCTTGCCACATTACTGGCCAGCATGTTTGAAAATCAGAAAATCGATGAAGAAGAACTCGCGAGGCTACGCCAGACTGACACCTTGTCGGCGATGCTGGAGGAAATGGGAACCATGCTCCCTTCAGTGAAAACAATCCTGGTCGACGAACGGGATTGTTTTATGGCGCACCATATTCGCCAAGCACCTGGCAAAAAAATCGTCGCAGTGGTTGGCGCTGCTCATTTACCGGGCATTGAACGGCAACTGCAACAGGAAACACCGCAGGACATTATTGCCGAGTTGAATACGATTCCTCCTAAACCTTTAATATCGAAAATCATCCCCTGGCTCATTCCTGCAGTGGTTGCAATTCTCTTCGTCGTCGGATTTTTCCTTGGCGACCGGGAGCGTATTGCCGGTGCCGCCGTAGCGTGGGTTTTGGCCAATGGAATTTTGTCTGCGGCAGGAGCCATCATTGCTTTTGGCCACCCGCTATCCATTGTGACCGCCTTTGTTGCCGCGCCCATAACGTCTCTCAATCCGACCATCGGCGCCGGCATGGTGACCGGCCTGGTGCAAGCCCTGCTGGCACCACCAACAGTTCGGGATTTAGAAAAAGTCGGCGACGACTTGGCCACTCTTCGTGGCTGGTGGGGAAACCGCATGACCCGAATTTTGCTGGTCTTTTTCTTTTCCTCCCTGGGATCCACAATCGGGACCTTCGTGGCGTTTCATTGGCTCAAAGACCTGCTCTAAAACAAAAACGGGCCTGCCTTATCAGGCAGGCCCGAACTTCTCCTCAATCAACGCTTTGCGTCCAACTGCGCCATGACTTTAGGTTCCTGTACCCCATACAGGGCAAGATTTAAAGTTGCATCCCGTTCATAAATATCTTCCCGGAACTGAACTCGATTTTGCTCATCAACCCAAGCAGTCCAATATAGTATGTGGACCGGTAGACTCTTGGGTAAGGTGACCCGTTTCGGTTCGAAGCCATCCATTAAATCTTGTATAACGTCGCAGGTCCATTGACCAGAACCTTCTAACAGGTATTGGGCCAGATCCAATGGACGCTCGATTCTGATGCATCCTGAGCTAAAGGACCGCCTATCCCGGCTGAACAGATGACGATCCGGGGTATCATGTAGATAAACGTCGAATTCGTTGGGGAACATGAACTTGACGTGTCCCAAGGCGTTCCAAGGACCGGGTTTCTGTCGCAAAAAACCGGGAAAAGTTTTCGGACCCACTTTCCGCCAGTTGATGGTACGAGGGTCGACAATACGTTCGGAAGAATTGTTCCAAGCCACGATTTCAAAGTGGTTACGGTCCAGGAACTGCACATTTCTGCGGATTTGCGGCAGTTTGTCCTCTTCAAGAATGGTTTCCGGAACCCCCCAATAGGGAGCGAATTCGATATAGGTCATTTCGTCGGAAAAAACCGGCGTCTTCCGGTAAGCAGTTCCGACGACTACCGGCATTTCGAGTACCGTGTGGCCCTGTTCCACTACAAACAGGTGAAAATCAGCGATATTGACCAGAATGTACCGGTTGCCCAACACCTTGGGCAACCAGCGCCAGCGTTCCAGATTTAATTCCAACTGCCGAATCCGGCTAGAAACCGGCACATTGAGGGCTTCCAGGGTTTTGGGCCCAAGAACGCCATCGTCCTGTAATCCATGCCGAGATTGAAAAAGACGCAAGGCAGCTGTCGTCTTGGACTCAAGTTGATCCCCTTCGGGCAGCGGAAGATCAATGGAAACGAACGTGTTGTCCAGATCAAGCGTTTCGAAACGGTCTGGGACCAGATCGCCGCTTATCAAAAGCCGCTGGCGCAACAGAGAAACGCGTTGATCATGTTGCCCTGGGCGTACGACCGGTCCGTCAGGGATGACCGGCCAGCCCCCAGCAAGCTCTAACTCACGATAGGATTGCAGAGCCAAACGCAGCCGGGCATAGCCAGGATAAGCCGGCTGCATATCCTGCAATGCCGCTGCAACGCGTTCCTTTTCCAGAGAGAACCTCAGAAGTTGAACGACGTTAGCGCGCCGTGGCCGAGCTTTCCACTCTCCCTCATAAATAGCGTTCGGGTCCACCCGGCCGGCAGTCAGGTGGGTGGCATAACGTAAAAAGGCATCGGTTAAAAGGATATCGAGACGAGCCAGATAATTGGCATCCTGAAGAACCTGGTAGCGTCTGGCATCTTTTTCAAATTCTAATAAAGAGCGGATTTGGGAGACATGATAATCATCAGCGATCAAGCCATCGTTCCAGCAGCTTTCCAACACGGCGAGCAAATCCTTTGCCATGCTGGATGTACCGAAATCCCCCACCCACCCCGGACGAAATCCATTTTCCCTATAAAATTCAAATAGCTCTACAGAGAGAGGGATTTTTTGTGGAGCAAGGGTTAGGAGGGGCGGTGAAGGTTGCTGGGCCAGCAACCCACTGATATTCTCGCGGACCTGCTGAGAGAGGGAGGCGGCAATGACTGGTGAGGCGAATACTCCGCACAAGCCGCTAGCCAGAAACAGAACGAGGCAAGCATGGGTTGCCCAACGTTCAAAATGGTGCAGCATGAACAAATCTCCTTTTTTACACTTTCATCATTCTAACGGATTATCAGAGCGGGGTAAACGAGTCTGAACCAGGAATTCTGCCCTTGCTCATTTTTTTCATATATTCGGAGACACGACGAGAGCCCCTGGCTAAACCAGGGGCTCTCGTTTTTGCTTCTATGGCGGAATAAATGTTATTTGACCCAGATCGTTTGAATATTAACGAATTCTTTAATGCCGTAGTGAGACAACTCTCGACCAAAGCCGGAAATCTTGATACCACCAAAGGGCAAGCGAGGATCGCTCTTTACCATGCCATTGACAAAAACCGCACCGGCCTCAACCTGAGCGGCAAAAGCCTCGCCTTTGGCGGTGTCGCGGGTCCACACAGAGCCTCCCAGGCCAAATTCGGTATCATTGGCAACGTGCAAAGCCTCCGCTGCATCTTTAACACGAATCACCAACGCTACCGGACCAAAAAATTCTTCGTGATAGGCCGGCATGCCCGGTTTGACTTCGGTCAGGATGGTCGGCGGATAGAAAGCCCCTTTGTCTCCCATGGGAGCACCACCAAGAATGACTTTGGCCCCTTTAGCGACTGATGCTTCGACTTGACCATGAAGTTCCATCATGAGGTCTTTGCGCGCCTGAGGTCCGACCTGTGTCTTTTCATCAAGCTGATCGCCAATCACCAGTGCAGCCATCACTGAACGAAATTTTTCTACAAAAGCATCGTACACACTGTCGACAACGATAAACCGTTTGGCGGCGATGCAGCTTTGACCGGAATTGATGCAGCGTGCCTTGACCGCAACGGTTGCAGCGGTCTCGATATCGGCGTCCTCAAGAACCACAAAGGGGTCACTGCCGCCCAGTTCCATGACGGTTTTTTTCAGCATGGCCCCGGCCTTGGCGGCAACCTTGCGCCCGGCAATGTCACTACCAGTCAAAGTCACAGCCTTGACGTGTGGATGCTCTATGACCTTGTCGACTTTTCCGGAACCGATCATCAGTGTGCGGAATACATTGGCGGGGAAGCCTGCCTTGACGAAGACCTCTTCGATGGCCAATGCGGACTGAGGCACGTTGGACGAGTGTTTCAACAGGCCGGCATTGCCAGCCATCAAACCGGGAGCGGCAAAACGAAACACCTGCCAGAAGGGGAAATTCCAAGGCATAACCGCCAGCACGACTCCCAGAGGGCGAAATTCCACATAAGCCTTGGAGCCATCGCTCTCGGCCGGCTCACGGCTCAGGAAACGTTCCGCTTCGTCAGCATAATAATCGCAAACCAGGGCGCACTTATCGACTTCGCTACGCCCTTCAACAACGGGCTTGCCCATTTCCAAAGCCATGATGCGCGCATATTCATCTCGGTTCTGGCGCAGAATATCGGCAGCTTTATGCATCAGCGTGGCGCGTTGGGCAAAGGATGTCTTGCGCCAGGACAAAAAGGCTTGTTGAGCCTGTTCGATGGTTTCGGCGACCTGCTGATCTGACCACTCGGTAAACGTTTCCAACAGTTCGTCAGTTGCTGGATTGATCGATTCTAAAGCCATAGGTCTCCTCCTGAATAAATACGTCATCAAAACAAGGTGTTAGCTATAAGAGCCAGAGAAAAAATCTCCCCGGAGAGAATAAAAAACACTGTTAAGTGTGCCTAATATCCTTACCAAATGCAAGCGATCTTTACCTTGTTGGTCAACTGTGGCAACAGATCAGAACTCTTGAAACATTTTACTTCTGGCGGAAACTTGCCCCCGAAGGGATTTTCTGCGATAGTTGCAGTCGCAGCCCATCCAACAAGGAGGCCTGATTGTGGACTGGAAATCTTTTTTTGACCGTCTGGGCATGAATGGAACCCGCTGGCAATGGCGGATCATGCGCTGGCAAAAACAATTCAAGGATATTGCCGCTGGAAGGCCTGTTGGAACAAGTACCATTTCCGTCACCAGCACGCTGATCATCATCAACCTGATACTTTTTTCCATCATGATACTGCAGGGGATGGCCAATGGTCGCGGAATAACCCCCTTTTTGTCACCGGATGCCAGCTTGTTGATCCATATGGGAGCCCAAAGCTGGCTGCGGGTCACACACGTCCACGAGTGGTGGCGCTGTATCACCTACGCTTATACCCATGGTGGCCTCATGCATCTCGGCTTCAACATGGTAGTCCTCTATCAGGTCGGCACCCATATCGAGAGCGAAATCGGCAAAAGCCGTTTCTTTGTCCTCTACACCCTGACCGCCCTTACCGCCACCGGCCTCGGTTATTTTTGGCATCCGGATACGGTCGTGGTCGGTGCCTCCGGGTCGCTATTCGGCGTCATCGGCTTTTCCGTCGCCTACTTTCACCGCCAGGGGACCAGTTATTCCTTCTCACAACGTAATTTCATGCTGCAGTGGGCCATTTTCGCCTTTGTCTTCGGGCTGATGGTAGGAGCCGACAATGCCGGCCATCTTGGTGGGGCACTCGGCGGAGCCGTGCTGGGACTGGTTCTGCCGCAAGGGGTCCGGGGCCGAAAATCGACCCGTTGGCTTTTCAACAGCATGGCTGCCGTGTGTCTAGCAGCAACAATTTGGAGCTTTTACAAATTAGCGGTCTTTCTATTCTGAAACGACGAACCCCATGCCCAAAGATAAATTCCCCGTCACGCCAGCTATTCGCGCCCTACGTGAGGCCAAAATCTCTTTCACACCCCACCTTTATACTTATGTGGAGCGAGGAGGCACGACAGTCTCTGCGCGGGAATTAGGCGTGGACGAACATTGCGTGATCAAAACCCTGATCATGGAAGATGAGCAACGGCGGCCGCTGATTATTCTCATGCACGGCGACCGGGAGGTTTCCACTAAAGAACTGGCCCGTCAGATCGGAGTCAAGCAGGTCACCCCTTGCGTGCCGGCTACGGCGGATAAACACAGCGGCTATCAGGTCGGTGGAACCTCGCCGTTGGGCACCCGTAAACAGATGCCGATCTTTATCGAACAAACGATTCTGGATCTGCCCAAAATCCTCATCAACGGCGGGAAACGTGGGTTTCTGGTAGAATTGGACCCCAACGACCTGCAGCCACTCCTTCAAGCGATTTCGGTCCGAGTCGCCCTCTGATCATCGCTCGGACGCTCACCCTTTGAGCCGGGAGATAGTTCCATGGAGTACGAAGAACGATTTGCAGAGGCGGCCGCGGTTTTGCGGCAAACCAAGAGTCTGGTCATTACTGCCGGCGCTGGCATGGGCGTCGATTCAGGTCTGCCAGATTTTCGCGGCAACCACGGTTTCTGGCAAGCCTACCCGCCCTATGAAAAACTCGGTCTGAGCTTTTACGAAGCGGCCAACCCTGTCCATTTTGAACAAGACCCATCCTTTGGCTGGGGATTTTACGGCCACCGAACCAACCTTTACCGCCAAACCGAACCTCATCACGGCTTCTTCCTGATGCAGGAATGGGTTAAAAGACTGCAACTCGACATATTCGTAGTCACATCCAACGTCGATGGCCAGTTTCAAAAAGCGGGATTTTCAGAAGATGCTATCCTTGAGGTCCACGGTTCGATCCACCACCTGCAATGTCTGAAGCCTTGCACCATGGAAATCTGGCCAAACCGGGAAAAGCTCACCATTAACCTGGACAATATGCGTTCTCAGGAAATACCCCGCTGCATTCATTGTAAAGGGGTCGCCAGGCCCAATATCCTCATTTTCGGCGACTATTCCTGGATCAGCTCCCGTAGCGCCCGCCAGGAAGATCGTTTCGACGCCTTTCTGCAAGCAAACAGCAATGATTCGCTGGTCGTGATCGAATTGGGAGCCGGCAGCGCAGTCCCAACCATTCGCCATCTGAGTGAGCGGTTAGGCAGACGAGCAGACACCACAGTCATTCGCATCAATCCACGCGAACCGCAAATAGGCGCCCCTCACATATCCATCCCTTGCGGCGCATTGGAAGGGTTGCTGGGGATCGAATCATTTCTCAGCCAAGCCTGAGGCCATCCTGCTCACGGAGTTACGATGAAATACTCGCCATTACTGACCGACCTCTACGAATTAACCATGCTGGCGGGCTACCTTGAAGAGGGGATGGAAAACATACCTGCTGTCTTTGATCTGTTTTTCCGCACCTCGCCCTTCGAGGGGAATTACGCTATCTTTGCGGGTCTCGAGCCGGCACTTGATTACCTGGAAGGACTCAAATTCGAAGCCGGTGATCTGGATTACCTGCACAGTCTGGGAATTTTCAAACCACGCTTTCTGGAATTCCTGCGCGAATTCCATTTTCGCGGCAAGGTGATCGCCCCAGCGGAGGGATCCGTGGTTTTCCCCAACGAACCGCTCCTCACTGTCGAAGCTCCCCTCGCTGAAGCCCAGTTCATAGAAACAGCATTGCTCAATATCGTCAATTTTCAAACCTTGGTCGCCACTAAGGCAGCCCGCATCACAACCGCCGCCGGCAATGGGCTGGTGCTGGAATTTGGCCTGCGGCGCGCCCAGGGACCGAACGGGGGATTGAGCGAGGCGAGAGCCGCCTACGTCGGAGGGGTGCGCCATACGAGTAATGTCTGGGCCGGCCAGATCTTCGGCATCCCGGTACGCGGCACTCATGCCCACAGCTGGGTCATGTCCTTCCCTGACGAACTCAGCGCATTCCGCGCCTACGCCGAATGTTTCCCTCATGCCTGCATCCTGCTGGTCGACACCTTCGACACTCTCCGCAGCGGAATTCCAAACGCCATCAAGGTTGCCGAGGAAATGCGAGCCCGCGGCGAGGAACTGTTCGGTATCCGTCTGGATTCCGGAGATCTCGCCTATCTCAGCAAAGAAGCCCGCCGCATGTTCGACGAGGCCGGATTCCCGGACGTGAAAATCGTTGCCTCCAACGAACTGGATGAGCACGTCATCCATTCGATCCGCGATGAAGGTGGCTGCATTGATATCTACGGAGTTGGAACACGACTGGCTACTTGCGCCGGGGAAGGCGGCGGAGCGCTTGGGGGGGTTTACAAGCTGGTCCGTTTGGGCGACGAACCGAAACTGAAAGTGACCAGCGACATTGCCAAGGCCACCCTTCCAGACCACAAAAGACTCTGGCGCGTTGTCCACAGTGATGGCAATTATGTCATGGATATCATCGCCCTTCCGGAAGAAGAACTGAAGCCCGGTGACATTGTTTTTGATCCCACCAACCCAGGGCGGCACAAACCGATTCCAGCCGGTACTCGTTTGATCCCCATTCGCTCCACAGTGATGGAGAACGGCCGCCGGACGAATATCTCCCCTCCCCTCGATGAACTGGCTGATCGCACTGCTGCCGAACTGCAGCGACTGCCAGCCGGATCCTTGCGGCTGATCAACCCTCACCGCTACAAGGTTTCCATCAGTAACGGGCTGCATTTGCTGCGTGAAAAACTGATAACCCGCTATGAATCATAAAAAAGGCCGCCCATAAATGGGCGGCCTTTTTTCAAGACGTAACTCTGCTTATTTTTTGCTCAGGGGTCGTCCATAACCAATCGCATCTTGGGGACAAACTCTCAAGCAACGAGCACAGGAAAAACAGTCAGCCGGGAAGGAGCTGCCGGCCAAACGTCCCTCCGCCGCCTGTAGAGGGCAGGCTCGGGCGCAGGCTCCGCAGGAATTGCACCGTTCGCGATTAATTCGAATGGCATTCAGGCTGACTCGCTCCAGAAACCAGGAATACCATCCAAAGGGGCAGATGAGTTGACAAAATGGACGATAGATAAACAGGGATAAAAGCAGAAAAACAACGATTGAGCAGGCGACTGTCCACAGCCCCAATTCCAGTCCGAACAAATTGAAGGGGTTGACGTAGTGATAGATCACCACTCCTTTGACATTTCCCAGCCAGCCGAACAGCGCCAGAATAAAGGCTACAAACAAGAAGGTCCGCAGGGTCATGGTCCAGACAAAGGGAAGTTTCCGCTGTTTCAGATGGCGTAGCAGGGGAATTTCGTAGATCAGCTCCTGCAAGGCTCCGAAGGGACACCCCCAACCACAGATCAACTTGTTCCCGATGACAGCCAGAACCGAAAAATAGCCCAACCAAAGGAGTTTGATCGGCAGGTCGCCATAAATCCCGACCTGCGCCTTGAATACCTTGACCACCCCTTCCATGGGATTGGGGGCCTTGCCAAGCCAAAAACCAAAAACAACAACCACCAGAACCAGAACGCCGCGCAGAACCCAAGGCGAATATGCTCCTTTTGCTGGGCTCTTTCGCTGGCCGCCGCTGCGCAGCCACCACAAAACAAGTAACAGCAAGGGTGGCCACAACCAATATTTGAGAAACGACAGGCTGGCTCCCTCTTCATACTTGAGGTGCAGCAGGACATCCCGCAGTTTGGCCTGAGTGATGCCGAGTTCGGACACGGGCGTATCCTTGTCTACCCCGAGAGGAAGCTGCAGCCCATGGGTCAGAGCCATGCCATTCACATCGTTGGCATGGGCCAGTTGGCGAATACTCATTTGCGCATCAACAACAACTGCAGGAGCGTCCGCAGGAGGGGCGGTCGCCTCGCCTTCTCCTTTGAGCCGAGCAACGGCTTCTTGGACCTGCTCTGCCGTCACCTGGAGTTCACTCACTGGCCGGTCCTTGGCGATGCTGCGGGGCAACCCGAGTTCCTCGGCCAAATCACCACCACGAATCCCGTTACTGTGTGCCAGGTCGCGCAGAGTGCGCTCCAGAACGGGCGTTTCCGACGCAGAATCTACAGCCCATACAGGGTTTTGGGTTACAAATGCTAAACAAATGGCCAGCAAAACGGCAAAAAGGATCTGGCGCAGCTCCATTGAAAATTCTCCTCAGCTCTTTTATTCAAAGATTTGAATTATTGCATGCGGAAGACAAAAAAGGCAAGCCCGGTCATTATATCCGGTACAAGTTCGATAACAAACGCGCCCAATAAAAAACGGACAGCGTTTCCGCTGTCCGTTTCGGAAGGCCCTCCCCATCTTACTCAGACGGCTTTATTCAAAACACACAACTCTTCCTTGGAAAAAGTCAGATGGATCAGACCGGTCTTGGTCAGGTAAAAAGTATTCTCGATCCCCACCGCCCCCAAGCCCGGGAAGACGGCCTTGGGCTCAAAGGCAAAGGTCATGTTCTCTTCTAATGGCAAATCCTTGAAGCCTTTGGCCAGGAAAGGATACTCATCAACCTCGACGCCGATACCATGACCAATAAAGGACACTTGAGCGCCACGTGAGCCCATGAAGTAGTCGGCGTAACCAAGGTCGCAGGCCAAAGTGTAGCACTCATTATAAACATCTCCCCACATGACTCCGGGCCGGGCGACTTCCTTGAGCCGCGCCTGAATCTTGAGCATGTCATCATAAGCCCGCTTCAGTTGGTCAGGGAGTTCGCCGATACACATAATCCGGGTCTGATCAACCATGTAGCCGTCAAAAGCGCCGAGAAAGTCGACAACAATGGGCTGATTTTCGCGAATCGGCTTGTAACTGGCCCCTTGTCCGATAGAGGGATTGACGCCGATCCCGCCCAGCGGGGCATCTAGGTAGGCAGGTGCCGCGCCGTCAGGCCCGGAAAAAAGATGGCCGAAGAAAAGCTCGGAGTTGAAACCGCGCATACGGCTGATCCCCTGGTGCCCTTCCTTGCGAGCCAGAAACTCGATCTCCGCTGACAGTTCCAGGTCTGTCATGCCAATACGTGCCACTTCCTGTGCCCGCTTGTACATTTTGTCGACCATCACTGCGGCGTCCTTCATGATCTCCAGTTCGTACTTGGATTTGACGGCCCGCACCAAGCGGATGATATGCGTGGCATCGACGATTTCCACCCCGGCCAGCACTTTGGCAAACCGTTGATACAGCGCAACCGGGACCACGTCGAGTTCCATGCCAACGGTTTTCGGCTGCGGATAGCCGAAATCAGCCAGGACTTTGGGAATATCTTTGGGGCTGCCGAAGGCGACGATCTCCTTTAAACCAGACTCCATTCGAGCCCGACCGAAATCCTTACGCACCATGTAAATCGGTTCCCCGCGTTGCGGAATATACAATGCCCCTTGCTGGATGGAGCCGGTGAAATAAAACAGGTCAGCGTTCTGCAGAATCAGGACGCCATCCATATCGACTTCCACCATCCGCTCCTGCAGTTTGCGGAAACGGCTATTCAGTTCGGCGGTCGGCGTAATGCGCATGAAAGAAACCTCCTTTTAATGCAATAAACCGAGAGAGAAAAAAGACCCCGCACTCAGCAGGGTCTTTTTTAAATCAATCAAGAAAAACTGACTGAAGCTATTGCTTAGGCCGTCTCAATCCCTGCCGCCTCTTCAAGGTGCAGTTCTTTGATGGCCATTTCACGCAGTTTGAACTTTTGGATCTTGCCGCTGGCTGTCATCGGATATTCATCGACGAATTTGATGTAGTGGGGAATCTTGTAATTGGCGATGCGCCCCTTGCAGAAATCACGAATCTCGTCTTCGCTGCAAGGCACGCCGTCCTTGATCTTGACTGCCGCCATGACTTGTTCGCCGTATTTGCGGTCAGGTACGCCATAGACCTGGACATCGGAAATTTTCGGATGAGTGTAAAGGAACTCCTCAATCTCGCGCGGATAAATATTCTCTCCGCCCCGGATGATCATATTCTTGATGCGGCCGGTGATCTTGCAATAGCCGTTTTCATCCATCACCGCCAGGTCCCCAGTATGCAACCAACCCTCTTTGTCGATAGCCTTCTCGGTCTCGTCGGGCATCTTGTAATACCCCTTCATGACCAGGTAGCCACGGGCGCAGAGCTCTCCTTGTTTACCAGGCGGCAAGGTCGCACCGGTTTCGATGTCGACGATCTTGACTTCCACATCGGGCAAAGCGCGACCAACGGTCGCTACGCGCAATTCGATAGGGTCATCGGTGCGGGTTTGAGTGATAACCGGGGAGGCTTCAGTTTGGCCATAGGCAATTGTGATCTCGCTGCAGTTCATATCACGGATGACCCGCTTCATGACTTCGATAGGGCACGGTGAACCGGCCATAATGCCGCTGCGCAGAGTGGACAGATCGTAATTGCGGAAGCTGGGATGTTCCAATTCGGCAATAAACATGGTCGGAACTCCATGTACCGCCGTACACCGTTCAGCTTGAATCGTCCGCAGCACCACTTCCGGATTGAACACCTCAACCGGCACCATCGTAGAGCCGTGAGTAACGCAGGCCATAACGCCAAGCACGCAGCCAAAACAATGAAAGAACGGCACCGGGATGCACAGACGATCCTTTTCAGTAAAGCGCATGCACTCGCCGATATTAAAACCGTTATTAACGATATTGTGATGGGTGAGCATGACCCCCTTGGGGAAACCGGTAGTTCCGGAGGTATATTGCATGTTGATGACCTGATGCTCGTCCAAGGTTGCTTTAACAGCATTCAATTCGGCATCACTGACATCTTTGCCCAACTCTTCAATAGCAGAGAACGGCATCATGCCCGCGGGGGCGCCGCCGCCGATAAAAACAACCTTCTTCAGGAACGGAAGTTTGGCGCAATTCAGATCGCCACCGGAATGGGTTTTCAGTTCCGGGATGACGGAATAAGCGGTCTCAACATAATCGGTGTCCTTGAACCCTTGAACCAGAAACAGAGTCGTGGAGTCGGATTGATTGAGGACGTAATCAAGCTCCGCTGATTTGTAGCTGGTATTGACGGTGACAAGGATTGCACCGATTTTTGCTGTGGAGAATTGCAACAGAACCCACTCGGGGACATTGGTTGCCCAGATGGATACATGGTCGCCTTTTTTGATCCCCATGCGCAACAGGCCTTTAGCCAGACGATCGCACAACTCATTGAACTGGCGGTAACTGTAACGCAGATTGCGGTCAGGATAGACCAGCCCATCGTTGTCGGGAAAACGCCGGGCGATGTCTTCCAGTAGGCCGCCGACGGTAAAATGCAGTGGTTCAGCCATGTCCCAAATCCTCCGATCTGTTGATTTTCCCAAAAACTGTTTACTATGCTCAAACTTTTGTTAATCAAAATTCAACTAGCTGTTTTTAAAACGCTTTTTGAATATCACACGCCATTTTTTTAGTCAATTTAAAAAGGGGAAAACACCTTGTCGCCCGAGACCGAAAGGCCATCGGGAAGGCTGAATCAAAAAAACAGCAAAAAAGAAGGGGTGTCTTTTTTCTAGGCAAAAGGCCAGAGGGCGGTCATTTGTCGATGACTTAGCTGACGAGAAGGGCTTTTTTCCACACGCCTGTCCACAGCCTTTTGTGGACAGGCGCGCTGAAATTCAAGGCAAGGGAAAAGAAACAACAATCCTCGTAAGTTACATCTAAAACTCGCTACCAGGATGGATGCAGGTATTCCTTCTTGACGTATTCACGGATCGAAGTCAGGTCCTCCAGACTTAAATCCAGGAATTGCAATCCCATCCCAGAGGGGAGTTGCGGATTGATGATTTGTTCCGGATGATTGATCCAAGCCACCCGGCCTTTGCAGCGGATGGTGCGACCTAAAGCCGGCAGATCGAATTCAAGGCTGAGTGCCGTCTTGGCAGGGAGGGGTTCCGGGGTTTCAATGAAAACCCCGCCGCTACTCAAATTGACGCTGTAATGAGTAAGGAGTCGACCGTCCGACCCGTATTGTACCCGCAATCGTGCCTGAACCCTTGGAGCTGCGCGTTCCACGACGTTCAGATATTTTCTTGCGGTACTTAGAAAATGATGGCGATTAATGGGCTTGAGAACGATGTCATCGCACCCGGCGTCGCGGCAACACTGCAGGTCCTCATCGCGACCGCCGTGCGTGACCATCACCACGGGTGTGTTGCCGACCTCGGCATGAGCCTTGATGAGCCGACAACTTTCGTCACCGTTCATTTCCGGCATAAACAAATCCATGAAGACCAAATCAGGCCTGTGAGTCAAAACCATGTCATAGGCTTCTCGTCCGCTACGTGCCACCAGCAACTCGAAACCTTCCCGCCGGAAAAAGGTTTTTTCCAGTTCCAAAAAGAGCTCCACATCATCCGCAAGAAGCACCTTTTTATTTTCCACATCGTTCTCCTGATAAATTTAGGCACCCAAACAGTGCAACATTAATCACATCAGCTACTATTATTCAAGAACCTTGCCATTTAAGAGCCAAAAGGATTCCCAGTGTCAGAGTGAAAATATATCTTCAAATTGGCCAATTAATGTTATAGTGTATAGTTAAGGATTAACTCTACCGAATCCTCAAAGAATTCGTTAACTCTGGAGCCATTTATGCCACGCCGCGACCCGTCCTCGGGCCACACTGGTGAACCTGCTGCCAAATCAAGTACATCATCGGGAATCCGCAAGGCACTGTTGGAAAAGCAACAGCAAATGGCAACCATTTTTGAAACAGTTCAGGCGGGTATCATTCTTATCGATGCCGAAACCCATTGTGTCATTGATGCCAACCCAAAAGCACTTCAAATGATTGGGGCCGGCCGCGACGAGGTCTGCGGTGCTTCCTGTCATCGTTTTATCTGCCCTTCTGAAAACGGCCGTTGTCCCATCACCGACCTAAACCAGGAAATTGACAATAGTGAGCGGGTTCTTCTGACGAAAACCGGCCGCCCCGTTCCCATTCTGAAAACCGTGGCTACTGTCAACCTCGGTGACCGCAATATCCTGGTTGAAACCTTTCTGGATATTTCCGATCAAAAAGCCGCAGCTAAAAGGATCAAAGAATCTGAAGAACGCTATCGCGATCTGTTCGAAAACGCCAACGACCTGATTCAAAGTATCTATCCCGACGGCAGCATCGCCTTTGTCAACAAAAGTTGGCGCGAAACCCTCGGCTACTCGGAAGCGGAGGTGACGGACCTCAATATCCGTGACATTATCCATCCGGACAGCATGGATCACTGTATGCAGGCGTTCGGCGAGTTGCTCGGCGGCAATTCCCTGGATTTTCTGGAAGCCACCTTTATCACCAAAGATGGGCGGCGCATCGAGCTGGAAGGAAGCATCAACTGCCTGTTTCAAGATGGCAAGCCGGTTTCCTCACGCGGAATCTTCCGCAATGTGACGGATCGCAAAGAAGAAGAACGCAAACGCCGGGAAAGCGATGCACGTTACAGGGAAATCCTCGAAAACGTCCACGATCTGATCCAACTGGTCCATCCGGATGGGACCTTCGATTATGTCAACCCCGCCTGGGAAAACGCTCTCGGCTACCAGAGCAACGAAATCTCCGGTTTGCGCTTCAAGGACATCGTGCCAGAAGAATACCACGCAGATTTCCTCCCTGCATTACAACGAGCATTTCAAGGCAAAAAAGTCGAACGCCTGGAAACCGTCTTCCAAAATCGTGAAGGTGGACGTCTGCATGTGGAGGGGAGCCTGAGCTACCAAGTTCAGGAAGGCCGATTGACCCATATCCGTTTCATCTGGCGTGACATCACCGAACGGAAACTGGCCGAGGAACAAATGAAGGAGTGGAATCGGCAACTGGAGCAAAAGGTTGAAGAGAAGGCCCGCGAGTTGCAAGAAGCTCAGACAAAACTCTTGCAAACCGAAAAAATGTCGACCATCGGGCTGCTCGTTTCAGGCACTGCACACGAGATGAGCAATCCCATCGGTGGCATTCTCAATGCCGTCGATTTCCTGCAGCAAAGCAAAATGCTAATCCCGACAAATCCTGCTTCGGTCGACGAAATGAAATGGCTGGCAGCGATTGGACGGGCAGCTGGTCGTTGCCAGAAAATCGTCGATGACCTGAAAAAATTCTCTGACTACGAACTATGCAGCTTCTCTCCGGTCGATGTAAACAGTGTCTTGGACATGATGTTGGAACAGCTACAACCCAGCCTGCAGGAGAAAAATCTGCAGATCGTGGATCAGCGTCAGCGCCCCTTGCCAGACTTGGAGGGAGACGCATTGCAGTTGCTGCAGGCATTCAGCAACATACTGGAAAACGCCATCACGGCCTCTCAGCCCGCAGGAACCATTACCATCATCTCGGCACCCAGTCAGTCAACCAGTAGCATCAACCAAGGTGTAGAGATCACCTTTCGCGACGAAGGCTGCGGCATTCCGGAAGAACTCCTCAGCAAAGTTTTCGACCCCTTCTTCACGACACGCCCGGTAGGCCAAGGCACAGGACTGGGTCTGTCGGTCAGTTACGGCATCATCAAACGCCACCATGGCGATATTGATCTGAAAAGCACTCTCGGCAGCGGCACGGAAGTTACCATCCGCCTCCCGCTTCAGCAATTCCCCATATAAAAAAACCACCGAATTCAACTCAGTGGTCCCCCAAAAATCTTCCCAATCCAGAAGAAAAAAACTTCTGCGAAAACGATAGGTTGCAGAGTATAACCCGATTACCCCTACCCCCCCTTCTTTTCCTTGGCGACGAGGGAACGGCGAGCGGCGTTGACGATCACCGAGCGGACCTCGCGACTCTTGGTCAAATGTTTCAGATCTTTTTCGCCAAGGAAATTGAGAAAGCGTAAGGCCATGGGCAGCGGGGTTCGAGGGTGAACAACCAAAGCCTTTTTCATTTCCAGGGATTTGATCCACTCACGATTGGCCAGGATGATCCGAATCAACTCATCGCTGGTGCTGCGATTCTTGGCGACCGTCAACACCTCGCCATCCGTGATCCGGGGATTTTTCAGCACGGCCGATGAAACCAGCTTGTTCGCTTCGCGAATCAGGATGGTCCGCCATTCCTTATCCCCGGTCAGAGCCATCTTGATCTTCTCGGCAACGGGCATTTCCAGGGCCATCTGGTATTTGCTGAGATTGAGCTCCTCATCGTCATCCCACTGCGCCGGCTCTTCGTCTGCTTCGCTTTCCGCCCCCTCTTCAAGATCCTCTTCCAACAATTCCGGCTCTTCTGTGGAATCATCATCGGCATCGTTTCCCTGCCGAGATTGCAACAAAGGCTGAGCAGCATCATTTTCGCTGAGAGCGGCCAGAACGGCCGATTCCTTCCCCCAGCGCTGATGATCAAGGAGAGCAGCAGCGACATCAGCAGAGCCTTGCTTGGCGAGGAAGGCAACGGTCTCACTGGTCAAAGCCGGGTGATCCAACAGGGAAGGGAACTGCAGCGTTTTACAACAGTAGACGCGGCCAATGATATCGACTAGCCGCGGATGGAGGGCGGAATCAGCCAGTAACGCTTGTAACTCTGCTGCCGGGAGACTCCGCAGGGTCTGCAGCGCCAGACGACGAAGATCCTGATCCGACTTCTGCAGATAAAAAATCAGCAGCGTCAGTTGATCACGAAAATCGAGAGGGACTTCGCCCTTGGCCGCCCGCAGTTGCAGTTCGCGGGGTGCGGCGGCGTCGAGCAGCGACGCCGCCTTGGGAGATAAAATTAAGCGTTGCGGGGCCTGGGCCATCGCAGAGTCCTTTGGTTATCGCCGCCGGAACAGGGTCGTTTCAAGACCGACCTCACGGGTTTGTCGCTGGGCGTCTTCAGCATCTTGCCGTGTAGCAAAGGGGCCGATACTCAGCGAATAACCTTCCATCTGCAGATCGGCATTTTCCAACTCGCCCTGAATCCCCTGCTGTCGCAGCAGGTCCAACATGGCTTCAGCTTCACTGGGCAGGAGAAAGGACCCGGCGTAGAGGGTCAAATCCTGGCCGACAGCCAGAGCGAACGCCTCTGGAATGGCAGCCTTCAACGTGTCGAGCCGTTGCCGCCCCTCCTCTATCGGGAACGTCCCGACCTTGACTCGGGTCATGGTGACCGGCAGAAGTTGCGGACGAACCTTGCTGGGCAGACCGAGACGAGCGATTTTCTCCTGTGCTTCAGTCAAATGGCCCTTGACCAGATAGGAGCCTGCCAGCAAGGAATAATCACCGACAGGAAGAATTGGTTCTTCAGCAGGTACCGTTTCAACCACAGTCGAAGGCGCTTCTGCAGCCGGTGCCGGCTCCTCTTTTTGTGCAACAGATTCAGGCACCACGGCAACCGGTTCAGCGGACTTGACTTCAGCGATTGCAGGTACTGCTTCTGAGACAGGTTCAACAGCGGCCACCGGCGGCTTTTCCACAGCCTGTTGAGTGACTGGCTCTTCAGGTGGAGAGATTGGAATTTTGATCTTCTGCCCTTCGGAAACCACCTTGGGAGCAGGCCCCGCAACCTTGGTCGGTGATGGCGCAGCAGCTTCCGGAGATTCCGGGGTCAGAGACATGAAATAGAATATGCCGATAAAAATCAGCACCATCATCCCAGCAACCAACAGCAGCAGACGGGTGATGGAACTATCCGTGGACGGTCGGCTATCCTTGGCAACAGGAGGTTCGTCGATGCTCTCCGTTACCGGCAGAGGGCTATCTTCTGCCGTTGCTTCGATCGGCTCTACGGCAGGTTCTTCGACAGGGAGAGGCTCTTCTTCAGCTGCATTTTCAGCATCCAAGGCTTCAGTGACCGGCAAGGGCTCATCACCCGAGGGCTCCTCGGCTACCTCATCTTCCTCGGCTGGCTCTTCCGCCCAGGGGTCAAAGGTTTTTTCTTCTTCATTTTCCGGGGCAGGGACCTCTTCTTGCGGGGTACGATCTTTTGAATCTTCCATGAACGCTTATCGACTCCAGGAGAAAGGGATTGCAATGAGGCTGTCGGGACAAACTCCCGACAGCCTCTGCATCAGAATTATTCTTCGTCTTTTTTCAATTCAGCGAGAATTTTCGCAGTCAAATGTGAGGGAACTTCTTCGTAGTGGGAGAACTCCATGGTAAACAGGCCTCTATCGGAGGTCATGGAACGCAAGTCCGGAGCATACTTGAGGACTTCGGCCATCGGAACCTGGACCGCTACCACCTGATTACTCGCCATCGGCTCGACACCAAGAACCTTGCCGCGCCGCGAGTTCATATCGCCGATGACATCACCGACACAATCATCAGGAACGGTGATTTCCATCTGCATGACCGGCTCCAGCAGCACCGGGCTGGCGGTTTCGACCGCACGTTTAAAGCCCATTGAACCGGCGATTTTGAACGCCATCTCCGAGGAGTCGACGGAATGGTGTGAACCATCGTACAGGGTCACCCGTACGTCCTGAACCGGGAACCCGGCCAAAGGACCTTTGCGCAGAGCTTCGTGAATCCCCTTGTCAACGGCTGGAATGTATTGACGAGGGATGACGCCACCGACGATCTTGTCGACGAATTCATAGCCACCGCCGCGTTCCATCGGTTCGACTTCGATATGCACATCGGCGAACTGGCCGCGACCACCCGACTGTTTCTTGTGGCGATAATGCTGCTTGATCGATTTTTTGATGGTTTCCCGATAAGGAACTTTGGGTTCTTTGAGAAGGACCTCGACGCCGAACTTCCTTTTGATACGCTCGACCGCGACCTCGACATGAACCTGCCCCATCCCGGAGAGGATCATTTCCTTGGTTTCCTCGTCCCGTGCTACCTGCAGGGTGGGGTCTTCCTCCATCAAGCGCTGCAACGCATTGTGGATCTTGTCCTCGTCCCCCTTGCTTTTGGCAGCAAGCGCAAAAGAAATGACCGGTTTCAGTGCCAGGGGACTTTCATAGACGATCGGCTTGGCAGCATCACACAGAGTGTCGCCGGTACTGGTTTCTTTGAGTTTTGCGACGGCCACGATATCCCCGGCTTCAGCCTCAGGAATGGGGTGCTGCTTCTTCCCTTCCATTTCAAAGATCTGCCCGAAGCGTTCGGTCACATCCTTGTTGGGATTATAGAACGTCGAATCCGACTTGAGGGTCCCGGAATAAACACGGAACAGCGTCAGCTTGCCCGTAAAAGGGTCACTGATGGTTTTGAAAACCATTGCGGAGAAGGGCTCGGCCGGATCGGGCTTGCGCTGAATTTCTTCACCGGTTTTGGGATTCTTGCCGTACTGAATCCCCTTGTCGATCGGTGATGGCAGGCAGTGAACGATATAATCGAGTAGCTGACGGACGCCGATGTTGGCCGTAGCACTACCGCACAACACGGGGGTAAAAACATTGGTCAAAGTCCCTTCCCGTAATCCGCGAAGTATTTCCTCTTCGCTGAGGGTTTCCTCTTCCAGATATTTTTCCATCAGCTCATCATCAGCCTCTGCCGCGGCTTCGACCATCATGGTACGCAAACGTTTGGCCTCGTCAGCATATTCGGCGGGGATTTCGGCCTCCTCATAGGTCCCTTTTTCGTCAAACTGAAACAGGCGAGCCTTCATCTTAACCAGGTCGATGATGCCGCGGAAATTAGCCTCGGAGCCAATCGGCATATTGACAACCACTGCTCGGGTGCTGAGAGATTTTTCGATGTCGTCGACCGCTTTAAGAAAATCGGCTCGTTCGCGGTCCATTTTATTGACAAAGGCGATGAGGGGGACTTCGAATTCATTAGACCACTTCCAGATGGTCTGGGTCTGGGCCTTGACGCCATCAACGGCAGACACCAGCAGAACACCACCGCCCAGGATGCGCAGGCAGTTACGGGTATCATGGAGGAAGTTGGTATAACCCGGGGTATCGACGATATGCAGGCCGTGACCTTTCCATTCACAGTGATGCAGGCTGGATCCGAGGGTGATGCGGCGCTTGATTTCCTCCGGCTCAAAGTCCATATTGGAGGTCCCGTCGTCGACCTTGCCCAACCGGTCTACCATACCGGTATTGAAAAGCATGGCTTCGGTCAGCGACGTTTTGCCCGCATCACCTTGCGCGACAATTCCCAGGTTTCTGATCTTCGTGGTATCGTACTTTCCCATGACATCTCCCTTCTCAGCTCCCGTTCAGAGGAGTGCGTTAAAAAGGATTACATTGACAGGGTGTCGAACCCGATCGGCCACGCGGCGCATTGCCCGTAGACCTCGACAGTGGCAGGAAATTACGGATCCTGCCTCGTTGCAGGACCGCACTGCCTGAAAAGTTTACTATCAACCTGAAAAGATTTCAAAAACCTTCTTTGTTGCGGCGGTAAATGATGCGCAATCCCTCCAGAGTGAGGAACGGATCGACCTCACGGATGGTCTCGGATGACTCGGCAATCAACCGGGCCAAACCACCCGTGGCAATGACCAAAGGTTTTTCAGTCGTCTCCTTGCACATACGGTGGACAATACCGTCCACCAGACCAACATAACCAAAATAGATGCCGGCCTGCATGCTGTTGACGGTGTTCTTGGCGATCACCTGCGCCGGCCTGGCTAACTCAACTCGAGGCAGCTTACTGGCCTTTTCAAACAGGGCTTCGGCGGCAATCGCCACGCCCGGGGCAATGGCCCCGCCCAGATATTCTCCCTTCTCGGAAATAAAATCAAAAGTGGTCGCTGTCCCAAAATCGACCACGATCAGGCTGCGGCGGTATTTGGCATAAGCGGCAACGGCATTGACAATACGGTCGGCGCCAACCTCTTTAGGGTTGTCATAAAGGATCGGCATGCCGGTTTTAATGCCGGGCCCGACCACGTACGGCTTCTTTTCAAAATATTTGCGGCAGAGTCGTTCAAAGGTGTTGAGAACCGGGGGCACCACGCAGGAAATGATAATATCCGTAACATCTTGGAAAGAGACATTGGACAGCTTGAAAAGATGATCGATGAGAATGGCGTACTCATCCACCGTGCGTGACTTGTCAGTATTGATCCGCCAGTTGCGAACCAGCGATTCAGCATCGTAAAGACCGAGAACCGCGTTGGTATTGCCAAGATCGATAACCAGCAGCATAACCCAGCAAACCTCCTGAAAAAAAACGGCAGGGACATCCTGCCGTCAATCATCCGAAATTGATGTCGAGGGGGCGTACGTCTCCCGTCAGAATACGGACAATCGTTCCCTCTTGCGTCTGCAGCAGCAGAGCGCCGTCGTTATCGAGTCCGGCCATGGTGCCGGTGGTGATTTTCTCTCCCTGACTCACCTGCAACCGTTTGCCGTGCAGAGGGCAAAGATCCTCCCAGGCATGGCGCACCGGAGTGAACCCTTCGTCAAGATAGAGCTGGTAGAGTTCTTCCAGATGGTGGAAGAAGGAGCGAGTAAAGCAAGAACGGGAAATGGGGCGACCGCCGGCGATCAACACCGAAGTCGCCGGATAGCGTAGATCGGCAGGGAATTGGTCGGCGGTCATATTGAGATTGGCCCCAACGCCGAGGATGACAAAATGAATCCCCTCGGTTTCGGAGCTCATTTCATTGAGCAGGCCCGCCACCTTGCGACCGTTAATAAGAATATCGTTGGGCCATTTCAGGTCAGCTTTGACTCGCCCGGTTTCATTCATGGCGCGGGCCACGGCCACAGCGGAGACAAACGTCAGATGAGGAGCGTCGCGAGGCAGAATTGGCGGACGCAGAACGACCGAGCAGTAGAGATTGACACCGGCAGGAGATTCCCAACGACGCCCCATGCGCCCCTTGCCGGCGGTTTGCTGTTCGGCAATGACAACTGTGCCTTCAACAGCCCCTTTTTCCGCCAGGTCAAAAGCACGCACATTGGTGGAATCAGCGTTTTCCAGATAGATTTGTTCCCGCCCGATAAACCGGGTCTCCAAACCGACCAGCAAGGCTTCGGGGCGCAGGCTGTCCGGAGAAGAGCGCAACCGATAACCGCGCGCCGTCACAGCTTCGATCAGGTAGCCAAGTTCGCGCAACCCCTGGATCTGTTTCCAGACAGCAGAGCGTGAAATCTGCAAAGCCTGGCTGATCTCCTCGCCGGAGACAAACTCCCCCTGGCGACAGTGGAACAATTTGAGAATTTCTTCCCGCGTTACGCTATTGGTCACAGATCCTATCCGGTTTCTGGCTCGGGCGGATTCACCTGCCCTGCCGCATGGCGGAAATCGGGGTTATTCGAACAGCATGGAAATGTCGACCGCCTTGCTGGAGTGGGTCAAGGCGCCGACAGAGACAAGATTGACCCCGGTCGAGGCAATCTCCCGAACAGTATCAAGCCGAACCCCGCCGGACGCTTCGGTCACGGCCCGGCCGGCAACGCGACCGACAGCTTCACGCAGCATGTCCGGTCCCATGTTATCGAGCAGAATGATATCAGCACCGGCTGCCACCGCCTCATCGACTTCGGCCAGGGTGCTGGTCTCAACTTCGATCTTCAAAGTATGCGGCACCCGCTGCCGAGCACGCTGGATAGCGGCGGTGATCCCGCCGGCCGCCACGATGTGGTTTTCCTTGATGAGTACGCCATCATAGAGGGAGGTGCGATGATTTTGCCCTCCCCCCATCCGGACGGAATATTTTTCAAGAACACGCAGCCCAGGAGTCGTCTTGCGGGTATCAACCACAATTGCACCGGTACCGGAGACCGCCTCGACAAAGCGCGACGTCTGGGTGGCGATGCCGCACATCCGCTGCAGAAGATTCAGCGCCACGCGCTCCCCTTGCAGCAGGATGCGAGCTTCACCTTGAATCCAGCACAGCACATCGCCTTTGCATACGGCTTGACCGTCGTCTTTGAGTTTTTCAAAGCCGACCGTACCGTCCAGAGTTAAAAAAACCTGGCGGGCGACATCGATGCCGGCCAGGATAAAATCTTCCTTCGCTACCAGTTGAGCTCGTGCCATGGTACCGGCTTCAATGGTCGCCAGTGTCGTAATGTCGCCGTGGCCGATATCCTCCTGCAGAGCGGTGCGAATGATGCGTTCGATTTCAAACATTTGGATACCTCTAAGGTGTTGAAAATGCTTTTTTATAGCACACTAATTCCGCCTCCCGCAACGGAAAACCGGCGCTAACGCTCAACCTTTAGGCTCTTTACATTTTTGGTCGTTATGCTAAGGTCTCGACCATATTGGTGGCAGGTTTTGCCACGTCATTTATGACCAAGGAGGTTGTCCGTGCGTTTTTCCTCTTCTGCCATGTTGTTGATCGGGTTCTTTTGTCTGTTGCTGACCTCCGGTTGCGTCAGCAAAGCAACCTTTGAAGCCAAGGTTGCCGAAGTCGATTCCTTGCGGGCATCCTTTGACCAGCTGGAAGCCGACTATCAAAACCTGCAACAACAAAAAGAACGCCAGGTTGAAAGTAACCGGGAACTGAGCGCCAAACTCGATGAGACCCTGGACCGCAACGCAGCGTTGCAGAACGACTTGCAGCGGGCACGGGCAGACATTGAGCGGCTTGAATCCATCCTCCAGAGTCGCAGTGCAGAAAGTGGCGCAGCCATGAAGGAAATGCGCCAAACCATTGATCGCCTTGAAGAAGCAAAACGCGATCTTGAAGCACGCCTGGAAGAAGAGCGCATCGCCCGTGAAGCACGGCTGGCTCAGGTGCAGAGCACCTACAACGAGCTGGTTTCCCAGATGGAGGAAGAAATCAAGCGTGGCGAGATCACCATTTCCGAACTGCAGGGCAAACTGACGGTCAACATGGTCGATAAAATCCTCTTCGACTCGGGCAAGGCCGACCTGAAAGCGAACGGCATCAATGTGCTGCGCAAAGTCGGTGATGTCTTGCGCACCGTTGAGGACAAAATGATTCGGGTCGAAGGTCACACGGACAACGTGCCGATCAGTCCACGTTTGAAGGAAACATTTCCCAGCAACTGGGAGTTGTCAGCGGCTCGTGCCACCAATGTCGTACGGTTTCTGCAAACCGACGTGGGATTGGCCGGCGAAAAACTGAGTGCGGCCGGCTTTGGCCAGTATCAACCGGTGGCGGACAACGACACCCCCGAAGGACGGGCGCAGAACCGCCGGATCCAGATCGTCCTGGTGCCGCCTGAACAACCCGTTGTTCAGGGGGTCCCGGCTGCAGCCAACTAACAGCGAGCTCGAATTGCTCTCCAAATCAAAACGCCCGGCGGAATCATCGCCGGGCGTTTTGATTTCTGGAACAAAGGAGGGCTATTTTCCACCAGCCTTACGCCAGCAGCCCACCAGGTCAACCTCATTGAACAGGTTGTCCTCTTTGCCCGGCAGACCAGCATCGAAGGCGATGACATCGACCCGAGCACCTGGCCGTAACGCAACGGAATCCTTAACTTCAGCGACCTGAGTCAAGTCACTGCTCCCCTGGTGGAAAAAACTTTCCGGTCGACCGTCACGATAAAAGATCAGGGCGACGGACTCCTCACTGTAAACACGCAGACAGCCGGTCAATTGTTCTTCTTTCAGAGTACTGACCAATGCCTCCACGTTAAGCAGTTTCATGACCTGTCCAGCATAAAGGGTCGTACCAGCCATGGTCTGCTGACACAGTTCAGCAACGGGGGTGGACACCCGATAAATCCCTAAGGTCAAGCCTCCAGCCAACGACTTGGAAAAGATATTTTCCAAACCCGCCACCCCCACAGAACGTCCTTGGGGCGTAATAAACTGAGCGGTGATCATCCGCCCTTGATTAAAGATCAACACACCATCTTCGGCGGTCCCGGAAAAATCGAGCAGGCCGGTAAAACCGCCGCTTTGCAATTTCTGCAGAGCTTCAGGCAAATTGACTCGCCCTGGTCGAACGTTGGTTTTAACGGCAATTCCATGCGGTAGGTACATGCACCCCCCTCAGTTGCGACGACCGGATCAGCCCAGGCGCCATTCGAATTCAAGCAGAGGCGTCTTACTCCTCCGCCTGCAAAGCGTCCCAGCGTTCGTACAACTGGGCAATTTCAGCTTGTAATCGCTCATGTTGTTGAGCCACGCTACGGCATTTTTCAGCGTCTTGAAACAGTAGCGGATCAGCCATGCTCTCTTCGAGGCCAGCCAGCTCTCCTTCCAGAGTTTCGATCTTCTCCTCCACCGTGGCCAGCTCTTTCAAACGCTGGCGCTCCAGTTTTTTGGCGTCCTTGCGTTCCTGATAATTCTGCAACCGCTCGTCCTTGCCCAGGCTTCCGGCTTCTGTCGAGGGTATTTGATGCTTTTGCTCAACGCGCAGCTGGGAGTGGCTGGCATCACCAACGGTCTCTTTGGCGCGCAGGAAGTCCTCGTAATTCCCAAGGTGTGACGTCACTGTGCCACCGGACACCTCCAGAACCCGCGAGGCAAGGGCATCGACAAAATAGCGATCATGGGAAACGAACACCAGCGTACCGGAATAATGCTGCAATGCGTCAAGCAGAACATCCTTGGACTGCAGGTCGAGATGGTTGGTCGGTTCGTCCAGCAGCAGCAAGTTGGCGGGCCGCAGAAGAAGGATTGCCAGGGCCAGTCGATTTCGCTCGCCCCCGGAAAGGACCCTGACTGGCTTTTGCACGTCATCCCCGGAAAAAAGAAACGACCCAAGGATGTCGCGCACCCGCGGCACCATTTCAAAGGGAGCAGCAGCGGTGATCTCTTCCAGCACCGTACGTTCAGGATTCAAAGTTCGTGCCTGATCTTGAGCAAAATAAGCCAGCTGTAGATTATGTCCTTCCCGGCGTTCTCCCCGCAGAGGTGTTTCGACCCCGGCCAGCAGTCGCATCAGGGTCGATTTCCCGGCACCATTGGCCCCGACAAGAGCAACTCTTTCCTGCCGTTCGATATTTAGTTCAACATGTTGCAGAACGGTCAGCTCACCGTAGCCATGATTTATACCGGCCAACTCCAAAACCTGGCGGCCACTCTTGGGGGGATCCGGAAAGCGGAAGGCTATCTTTTTCCGCACCGGAGGCACTTCGATCCGCTCAATTTTTTCCAATTGTTTGACACGGCTTTGCACCAACGACGCCTTATTGGCCTGATAGCGAAACCGGTTGATAAAGGCTTCGGTGCGAGCAATCTCCTCATCCTGGCGCTCCTTGGCAGCCCGCAGCGCCGCAACCCGCTCATCCCGGGCCACCAGATAATGGGAATAGTTGCCGGGATATTCACTGAGACTGCCGTTCCAGACTTCGGCGATTCGCCCCACCACCTGGTCGAGGAAAAACCGATCGTGGGAAACCAGAACCACGGCAAAGGGATAGTTTTTCAGGTAATCTTCCAACCAGTCACGGGCAGGCAGATCGAGATGGTTGGTCGGTTCGTCCAGGAGCAGAAGGTTGGGCCGTTGCAGGAGGAGCTTGGCCAGGGCGATACGCATCTGCCAGCCGCCGGAAAAATGCTCGCACGGTTTGTCCCAATCCTTTTCAGCAAAACCGAGACCATTAAGGACTTTGGCGATTTCCGTGGTCATAGTGTAACCGCCACGCTGCCGGAACAACTCCTGCAAAGTGCTGTAGCGTTCCAATTCCTCGGGATTATTGCGGCGGGAGATCTGTTCTTCCAGCGAACGCAGTTGCTGCTCCATGGAGAGCAACTCCGCAAGGGCTGACTGGGCCTCGTCGAACAGAGAACGGCCCTGAAAGGACAGACCATCCTGGGGGAGGTACCCAATGGTCGTCCCTCGAGCGGTCTGCACAGTACCACCGTCAATCGGCACCATCCCGGCAAGGATTTTCAACAGGGTGGTCTTACCGGCACCGTTTTCGCCACACAGGCCAATCCGGTCAGCAGGACGAATATGCCAATTGACTTCACGAAACAGGCGTCGATCGGCAAAATCTTTGGACATCTTCTGTAAATGAATCATGGCGCTGTTATAACACAACGCCCCAGGCCCATAAAACATTGAAATTTTTGTCAAGCGAAGGGTCTCGCCCCTATTCAAAAGCCTATTCCTCTGGTATAGTTTCGCCCAACTTGACCGCCCTTTTCATTTTTCATGCTGCCAGCCACGCCATTGCAGCATTCTGGGCGGTTCTCAAGACTAGAATTTGAGCCTGACAGCCTTATTTAAGCTTTGCCTTTCGGCAGCGAGAATCAGAGGTGGCGGGCAACAGAATAAAGAAGCTGGCGGACACCCCGCTTTTGAGCGTTTTTCTCCCTGACCGTTGCTGCCTCCGGGACGCAGGCCCAGCCTGCCCCTGTGAAAGCCGATGGATTTGCAACGGAGCGGAGCAATTGGCCGATTGGGCCAGTCACTTTTTACAGGGCACTTTGCGAAGCGCCTGGAAGGATTTGAATCTGTGAAAAAGATGCTAATCAATGCCACTCATCCCGAAGAGAACCGGGTGGCGATCGTCGAAGACGGTCTATTGACCGAACTGGATATTGAAATCTCCGGTAAGGAACAGACCAAAGGCAACATCTACAAAGGGACCGTAGTCCGGGTTGAAGCAGGCCTGCAGGCAGCGTTCATCGATTTTGGCTCCGAGCGCCTCGGCTTTTTGCAGATGGGCGAACTCCACCCCAAGTTTTTTGAAGCTGCAGCCGCCAATCCGGAGATCAAAGGCCGACCACGAATCACTGACATTCTCCACCGCGGCCAGGAAATCCTGGTGCAAGTCGTCAAGGAAGAGCGCGGCACCAAAGGAGCAGCGCTGACCACCCATATTTCCCTCCCCGGCCGTTACATGGTGATGATGCCGGAAAGCAACACCCGTGGAGTTTCCCGGAAAATTGAATCGGAGAGCCAGCGCAAGAAACTGCGTGAGCAGATGGACGGCATGGATCTGCCGGAAAACATGGGGTACATCATCCGCACCGCCGCCCTCGACCAGGACAGCGCCGAATTGAAGCGTGACTTCGATTATCTGGTGCGCCTGTTTGAAAACATCGTCGCATTGGGTACCAAGACCAAAGCCCCAGCCCTGATCTTCAAAGAATCAAACCTGGTCATTCGCTCCATCCGCGATTACTTCAGTGAAGACATGGAAGAGGTGCTGGTCGACGACCAGCGGGTGTTCCGTGAGGCGCGCGACTTCTTCAACATGATCATGCCCGAGTTCGCCCGGCTGGTGAAATTGCACCAGGAGAAACGCCCCATCTTCTCCCGCTATCAGATCGAAGAACAGATCGAGACCATCTTCCAGAATAAAATTTCCCTCCCATCCGGCGGTTCCATTGTGATCGACAGCACCGAAGCGCTGGTTGCCGTGGACGTCAACTCTGGGAAAATGGCCACGGAACAAGGGGTTGAGGCCACCGCGACCAAAACCAACCTGGAAGCCGCAGCAGAAGTTGCCAGGCAATTGCGTCTGCGTGACCTAGGCGGCCTGATTGTTATCGACTTCATCGACATGCGGGACCGGAAGCACATCAAGGACGTTGAACGCTGCCTCAAAAACGCACTGAAGTCGGACAAGGCTCGAGTTACCGTGGGGCACATCAGCCAGTTCGGGCTGCTGGAAATGAGCCGCCAACGCATCCGCCAGACCCTTGCCGAGGGATCGTATCAAACCTGTCCCCATTGCCAGGGGCGCGGCAAAGTCAAAAGCGTAGAAGCTCAGAGTGTGGCATTGCTGCGCAAAATCCAGGCTGGCCTTGCCAAGGGCTCCATCGGCCGGGTTGAAGGAGAAATCCCGCTTGAGGTCGCCAACTATCTCCTGAACAATAAACGACGCGAATTACACGCCCTTGAACATCAGCACAACGTCGACATCCATATCCGCGGCCTGACCAACTTGAAAGCCGGCGAAATGGAACTCAACTTCCTGAAAAAGGAAAAAGAGGAAAAGATTCAAGACTTTGTCGATGCCTCGGCAGCTTTGCTGCAGCCCGCTGAAGCGCCCCTCACTGAGGAGGAGCCCCTCGTTTCGAGCGAAGGCGAAATTCCTTCTGCTGATGTTGCCATTGCAACAGAAGCGCAGGCAGCGCCTCCGGCTGAGCCGAGCAAGAAACGCGGTAGAAGCCGCTGGAAGAAAAAACGCGAGGAAAAGGCGGCCCAACCCGATGAGAAAAAACTGGAAACTGAATCAGCTGAGCAGGTGACGACCAGCCCGACGGAAGAAGCCGCTGAATGGGCAACCGCGGCGAGTGAGACGTTGCCTACGTTGTCAGAAGCAGAAGCTGCTGTGCCTCGATCCGAAACGACTCCAATAGCCCAGCCTGCTTCGCGAGAAGGAGCTGAAGCGACTGCGCAAGCAGTTTCACCAGAAGAGGCTGCTGCGGGAGCACAATCCGCTGCCGCAGATAAACCAGCTCAAAAACCGTCTCGTAGTCGACGCAGCCGGCGTTCCGGGCGAGCCAAGGCTCCCGCGACACTTACGGAATCAGCTGCCTTGACTGAGCCGACAGTGGCAAGTGCAGCGCCAACGGCACAAACAGCAGAACCGACCGAAACGGCCCCCCTCCACTCTCCAGCCAAAGCCGAACCCGTTCAGACTGAGATTGGAGCCGGCATCGAGCCCAAAGGGGAAAAAGCTGAGGCACCCAAACCGGCCCGCAAAAGACGCCGGACTCCCGCTAAGAAAAAAGCGGTTGCAGCGACCGCAAGCGAACAGGCGCCGAAGCAGGAAGTTACAGCCCCTTCTGCTGGGGAAAATAAGCCGGCATCGACACCGCCCCCCGTTGCCATTGAAACAAAGGCGGTCGAACCCGCTGTTGCGCCAAAGCCTGAGCCAGCCGGTCCTACTCTGCTCAGCGTTGTCGAAAAAAAAGGGGAAGAGGTTAAAAAACCGGCCCGCAAACGCCCCCGCAGAGCAACAAAAAAGCCTGCAGCACCAGCTGAAACGGCTAAAGCTGAGGGGGAAAAAGCAACCTCCGTCGACTCGGCCAAAACGCCTGTAACAAAGGAAAAATCTTCGGGAAAAGCCGTAGCGCGCCCTTCCACGCCAGAAAAAACTACACCGTCCGGACCGGACGTAGCGCCAGCGGTCATACCTCAACCGACTGAGGCAAAGCCAGATAAGGCGACACCTGCCAAGAAAAAACCGACCCGGCCCAAGCGCCCTCGAACAACCAAAGCAGCGGATAAGCCTACGGCTAAAGACGAAAAACCCAGCACTGTTGACAAAACAACGGAATAAAAAAAGAGGGCTGAACCCAAGGTTCAGCCCTCTTTACGTTGCCGAATAAAAACAACCAAAGCCCCATCCCCTCCAAACTGACGGGGTGCCCTTCCCCACTCACTGACCCAGGCCTTAGCTTCCACGCTCAGGTATCGTTCCATGTCTTTCCGCAACACCGGTTCTCCATCAGAACCGTAGCCTTTACCGGTTATGATCAAGACCGCCTTTTTTCCCTGGTAATGTGCATCTTGCAGAAAGAAACGAGTCTTCTCCCGCGCTTCGATGCGACTCAGCCCATGCAAGTCAAGACTCGCCTCTGGTGTCAATCGCCCCTGACGAATTTGCTTCATGCGGCGAGGAGCCGGTAAGGTTTCATCCTGCACCGGGATTTCGTCTTTGAAAACCTTGTCCATCTGTCCCAAAGCAGTCAAAAACAGTTCCTCTTCGGTCTTCGGCCTACAGGGAGTAGGCTCGAGGGCCGGGGCCTCGTCTCGCGGCTCAGGTCGAACCACTTTCTCGTTACCGGCAAAGACCTTGTCCATACCCATCTTTTCCATTTCCTGCAGAAAGGAGGGTTCAGACTCTTCTTTGACCTGTTGGGAGGATGCATCCAAGCGACTTTTGTTTTCTGTCGCTTTATTTTTTATTGGCGTCTGTGCCGAAACAGCAAACCCCTTCAACTGCTTGAAGGGGTTTGCATTGAAGCCTTCATTTTTTCGCTTTTTGCTCATAATCCATTAGCGTCTGACGATTTTACGCCGTCCTTGTGCCATTTTGGTTTGTTGCTTGATCAGCGTACCGGGTTTTTCCAGATGAAACTGGTACCAGAGATCACCGTAAGCGGTCATTTTCATCTTCTTGCCCTCTTCCAACGCATCAAGGCTGTCTTGCAAGCGTTCATCATTACCTGCTTTTTTCAATCCTTTACGGAGGATATCCTTGGCTTTGCTCGTTTGTCCGACATGATCCAGGCAATAGGCATAAAGATTCCAGAGGAATACTTCCTTACGGGAGGCACTGACTGCTTTTTCAAAGGTCAGCGTCATTTTATCAACTTTATTTCGTTTCATGTAGCATATCGCCAGCATCCCCATGGCGACCCAATGGCGGACGAAGGCCTTCTGCAGATACTCAAAAGCTTTGGCGAAATCCCGCTTCAAATAATAAACAGTGCCGATCTGCGCATTCAGCTGAGGCTTGACATAAAACTGCCAAGAGCCGTATTTCAGACCACTCTCCAAGGTCTTGATCGCTTTTTCGGGACGCCCACCCTGCAGGTCTCGCTGAGCGGTTTCAGCGAGTTGACCGACTTTTTTCATCACCCGGCGGGTGAGCAGCAGATAGAGCACTGCAAAGACACCCATCCCGATCAATGGCGGAATCCATGGAGCGAGGGGGGTAAAAACATCCACAGGGATAGCGACGGCCGCCCCAAAAAGGAGGGAAATTAACAGGTTATACATAGATAGCGAGTCCTTTCTGACGTTTCTCAAGGCGGAAAGTGTAGCAATCCGTCGCTGAAAAGTCAAAATCAATATAGAGAGGACCGCACAGGAATTCCTACGGACGCCAAACGGGAATAGAAAAGCTTCAAATGCTGGCTAAAACTATGGCGAAGAGGAGGCTTAACCCTGCCCGCCACCATTAACCATCAGTGTAAGCCTATCGCCCGGACGCAGGACATGATCTTCGGAGAGGTTGTTCCAGGTTTTGATTTCGTGAGTGGCGACCTCGAACTGACGCCCGATACCCCACAAAGTATCTCCAGCTTGGACATGATAGATGATTTTGCGTACCGGCTCCGAGGAGCGCTTGGCAACTGTGGAGGATTTACTGGATCGGCCGGGAGCCGACACGAGAAGGGACTGCCCAGGACGGATGGTATTGCTCCAGCCGAGCTTGTTCCAAACGCGCAGTTCCTTTTCGCTGACGTCGAAACGCTGGCTGATTTTCCACAAAGAGTCACCCGAACGAACGGTATAGCTCTTGCGACGGCTGCGCTGATAATCGTCTGCCAACTCGGCCACGGGAATGGCACTGGCGCCTTTTTTTAGGGGCAAGATAAGGTCTTTGCCGACTTGCAAAACCCGCGGATTTTTGATGTTGTTCATCGTAATGATGTCATCAACCCGGATGTTGTAACGCTTGGATAGGCCTAACAACGTATCCCCTTTTTGCACCCGGTGTCGTTTATACTTAGCGCGTTCGTCTTTGGGAATCTTGGCATAGGCCTGTTGGAATTCAGCAACAGTGCCAGTGGGGATGCGAATCTGATAATTTTTGACTCCAGGAGGCGTGCACCAGCGCTTCAACTCTGGGTTGAGGTCCTTGATCTCGTCGTAACTGACCCCACAGATATCAGCCACAAGTTCCAAATCTGTCGCTGTTGGCACGACAGCGACATCAAAGTCTATCGGCGCGTGGTAATCAATCGTCTCGAAACCATAGGCCTGGGGATTCTTGGCAATCAGCAAGGCGGCCAACAACTTGGGAACATAGTTTTTGGTCTCTGTCTGAAGATAATTCCCCCGGCTCAATTCCCAGAAATCATTGGTTTTGTATTGATTAATAGCCCGGCGGATCTTGCCGGAGCCGGCATTATAGGCAGCCACGGCCAGATACCAGTTACCGTCAAACTGGCGATTCAGGTCTTTAAGGAAACGAGCTGCAGCCCGGGTTGATTTCTCAAAATCGCGACGCTCGTCATGCCACCAACTGTTTTCCAAACCGAAGAGATGCCCGGTACTTTCAATGAACTGCCAAGGGCCGACAGCGTGTGCCCAGCTGTAAGCTCTTGTATTGAAGCCTGATTCGACCAGCGCCAGGTAGGCAAGATCCTGCGGCACCCCTTCTTCAGCAAAAATTTTGCGCATCAAAGGGATATAGCAACCAGAGCGCTCCAGCCACCGAGCAAAGGTTTTTTTCCCTGGACCGGAGTAGTGCTGAATAAAATGACGGACTTTGTCATTTTCCACGACAGGGATATCAAAAGTGACGCTTTTCGGCTCGACAGTAAAACCTTCTGTGACCGGTACGTCCTGGTCAACCTCTGCAAGGAGTTCGTTATCCTCGAGGGTCTCAGAATCGAGATTTTCTGTTTCAGGACTGTCCAGTTCAGGAAGGCTGGTGATGGGTTGGAACTCGAAAGATGTTGAATCGTGAATAGAAATGGAATCTTGCTGTTGCGAGGATAAGCTGGGGGCAGAGGACGTAGCCGGAGGAGGTTCATTCACTTGCGAGGGAGCATATGCGGAAGGGTTCTCAACCGGTCCGGGTGCGTTGAAAACGCCGTTGACGCAGCTGGAAGCAAGCAATGCCATAAGTATGATTGCAATAAGTCGTATCATCATAGTTTCAGCTCCGACCGGATGCTAACGCTAGGAAAAATTACCATTTTTGTCAAGGCATTTCCCTGTCTTGAGGCCAGAAGCGGCGCTCCAGTTCGGCTAGCAGCGGCATGAAAGTCTGTCGGTTCAGGGCACTGACGGAAATTGCCTCGAAACGTCGACTCAACGTTTCAACATCTTCTTGAGGCACCAAATCGACTTTGTTGAATACCAGTTGACGTGGAATCAAATGCAGGTTCAGCTCCTGCAATATCCGCTCCACTGATTCGATCTGCTCTTCAAAACGTGGATTAGACAAGTCAACGACATGCAGCAACAGGTCCGCGTCTTCCAATTCCTCCAAAGTCGCCTTGAAAGCCCCCACCAGACTTTTCGGCAGTTCACGGATAAATCCGACCGTGTCGGTAATGATGACCTCTCGCTCCATGGGAAATCTCAGGCGCCGAGTCGAAGTGTCAAGCGTTGCAAAGAGAAGGTCTTCCGTAAAGACCGCACTTTGTGTCAATGCATTGAGCAAGGTCGATTTTCCGGCGTTGGTATAGCCGACGATGGAGATAATCGGGATCCCGGCTCGCACTCGCTTCTGGCGTCGTTGCAGACGTCCCCGCGCAAGGTCTTTAACCTGGTTCTCGAGTCGGGAGAGACGATCCCGGATGCGCCGACGATCGATTTCCAGCTTGGTTTCCCCCGGTCCGCGACCACCAATGCCGCCGGTCAGCCGGGACATGGCCGTCCCTTTACCCGTCAGGCGCGGCATGATGTATTTGAGCTGCGCCAACTCAACCTGCACCTTGCCGTCCAAGGTATGGGCACGCTTGGCAAAAATATCGAGGATCAGCTGCGAGCGGTCAATAACCTTAATTTCGGTCACGGCACTGATAGAGCGAACCTGCACCGGGCTGAGTTCCTGATCGAAAATCAACAGCGTGGCGCGTTGCTGGAGCGCCTGAATGATGACTTCCTTGATCTTCCCTTCCCCCATGAGGAATTTGGGATTGAGCTGCCGGGGGCGCTGAATGACTCGATCGAGCACCAGGACATCGTCAGTCCTGGCAAGTTCGGCCAACTCATCCAGGGAGTCGTTGATCTCTTGCAACCGCCGCTGACTGACGGAAACAAGAATGGCACGCTCGCGGATGTCGGCCAGATCAACCGTTTCAGCAGCCTTGCGTTCCAATTCGGAATCAAGGGAGTCAATAAAGGCCTGAGCATCGAGATGTAAGGAGAAAATCGAAGATTCCTGCAGGATTTCAACGTTCTTCCCTTGTGGATTCGGCGGCAGCAGGTGAGCATATTGGACCTGGCCAGGCTGACCGTCAGCTTTGATGCCAATACTCACCATCATATCCAGGCGCAATAACGCCAAGTCAGTGAGGTCGTCCTGGGACAGGGGTTCGTGTTTCAGGTGGGTATGAATACACCGCAGGCCACGCAGACCACTGCGACCCAGGGCGTAGCCGCTCAGGTCGGGGATAACGATCTCACGGTCGTCACCGACAATGACATGCTTGATGGTCCCCTGACGATCAATGACCAGGCCAACCTGTCGACCGATATCAAAGGAAATATCGCAGATGTAACGAGCCAGCTCTGGGGTAACGATCTGATCGGCAGGAATTCGCCGGCGGTAAATCCGCTCCAGAGCCTTGATTTGGCTCGATTTAAGGCCGGAAAGATTACCATCCAGCACGGCAGGAGGCTCCAAGGCAAGAAAGGGCCCGGACGGGCCCTTTCTTGTAGAGATTGAAAAGCTTAGGCGCTGACGACAAAGTTAAAGCCGCCGTCAACATAGTGAATCTCACCAGTCACGCCGCTGGCCAGATCAGACAGGAAGTACAGAGCCGATTTGCCGACTTCTTCCTGAGTGACAGTGCGGCGGAGCGGAGCATTGTCATCCATGAGCTTGATTTTAGCTTTGAAGTTGGCAATACCGGAAGCCGCCAGGGTCTTGATGGGGCCTGCGGAAATGGCGTTGACGCGAATCTGTTGCTCGCCGAGCTCGGCGGCCAGGTAACGCACCGAAGCTTCCAGGGCCGCCTTGGCGACGCCCATGACGTTATAGTTGGGGACAGCACGCTCAGAACCGAGGTAGGTCAAAGTCACGATGCTGCCACCATTTTTCATCAGCGGCGCTGCGCAACGGGTCACCGCCACCAGGGAGTAGGCGCTGATGTCCATGGCCAGCGCAAAGCCGGCACGCGAGGTCTGGCTAAATGGTTGTTTGAGATCTTCACGATTGGCAAAAGCAATGGCGTGCACGACAAAGTCGATATCACCCCACTCTTCGCCAACGACCTGAAAAACCTTTTCGATATCTTCGTCACGAGCGACGTCACATGGCAGAATCAGCTTAGCATCAAGGCTTTCAGCCAGGGGGCGTACCCGCTTTTCAAGCGCTTCGTTCAAATAGGTGAATGCCAATTCCGCACCGGCGGCTCTCAACTGCTGGGCAATTCCCCAGGCAATGCTCATATCATTCGCCACACCAAAAATGATGCCGCGTTTTCCGTCCATCAAACCCATGCAAGTTCCTCCCGAATAGTCTTGATTTTGAAGGAGTATTTCTAACAGATCGATATAATGAAAGCAAGTTCTTTAGTGGCCCGCGGCCGAGGCTTCGGGAGGTGCCGGGATCGCTTTTGCCGTAGAGCCCAGCAATTGCAGAATCTCTTCGGCTGTTTTGGTGCCGTAGACCACTTTCCCATCACTCAAAATCATGGTCGGCGTTGAATTAATCCCCAGCTCCTTGATCAGAGCGATCGTCTCATCAACAACGTTGGTTGAACAAGCGGCGGGCGGGACAGGCTTGTCAGCAAAACTCTCCTCCAACAACGCGAGGGACTTGGCACAAACAATACTTTTGGAAATGTTATACGCATTGGGATGAGTGGCGAGGGGATACAATTTGATCAGGAACGCCACATCCGGGTCACTTGCCACCACGCGCTGCAGTTCAGCGTGAAGGCGCTTGCAGAAGGGACATTGAGGATCCGTAATCACCACGACTCGCTTGGTTGCCGTGGAACTTCCCAGCAGCAAAGCGTCATCGAGGGGAATCCGCTTAATATCGACCTGCTCAACTCGGTTTAAACGTGCCTGGCGTAAAGCTGTCATGTTTCGGCCATCAGCCAGTTGAACCAGGTTACCGGCAAAGACGAACTTTTTACCGAAGTCAACGTAGAGAGGATATTTGCGCTGGTCTTTTTCAACATCGACAACAAAAAAACCAGGAACTTCGGCCAGGCCAACCGCCAGAACCCGATCAACCCCTCGCTGAAGCAATGCCTGCGCTTCTTCGACCTGCAGGGTATGGCACGTCCCACACGCGGCAGCACCTCCCTCCTGAGGAGGAAAAGCCAGGGCAGGAGCAACCGCTCCGAAGAGTAGAAGAATCGAAATCAGCAGCGTTTTCATATTTTTCTCCTAAGAAGAATATTCTGGTTGGTTTCAATACAAAGCTCTATCTATAACGTTCTCACAATCTTTTGGCAAGTACCCGAGCTAACTTCTTTCCTTTAAGAACGACGAATACTCCCTGGAGAGCTTGAATTTGGCAGGTGCATGGTTTATTGTTCGCACCTGCCAATAGTTACCGTGTAAATTCGCCATTTTTCTTTCAGGAGTCTCATTTTGGACTTTTTAACCCTGTTCGGGCTGGCCCTAGCACTGGCAATGGATGCCTTTGCCGTTGCATTGGGAGCAGGAATTGCCCTGGAACAATTGACTGGCCGTCATCTTTTCCGGCTCGGCTTCCACTTTGGGCTTTTTCAGGCCATGATGCCCGTATTCGGCTGGCTGGCAGGATTAAGCGTCCAACATATCATTTCAGCGTTCGATCACTGGCTGGCCTTTGGATTGCTGGCCATGATTGGCGGGAAAATGATTTATGAGGCTCTCGTCGAAAAAGATGAGACGACCGACCCGCGCGACCCTACCCGGGGCCTGACGATGGTGATGCTCTCCATAGCAACCAGTATCGATGCCCTGGCTGTCGGCCTGACCCTGGCGGTTATCAATGTGAATATCTGGACTCCGGCCCTGGTCATCGGTTTAGTCGCAGGGGCATTGACCACCGTTGGCATGCTGTTAGGCCGACGCATTGGGGCCGCCTGGGGCCCCCGTGTGGAAATCGTCGGCGGGCTGGTTCTCATTGCTATAGGACTTAAAATACTCCTTGAGCACACCTTATTTGCAGGACCGACCTGAAACAGATCCAGCCTAACGTCCGACACGCTGTTAATTTCCTCCTCACATTGCCGATCCGATGAAGTTTCTGTAGAATAATTTCTACAGCAATACTCAACAACACCTCCACCAACGCTTTACCCAGCCGAGGGGATCGCATGCCTGATAAACTTCAGCATTACCGTGATATTTTTGCTGAAATAAATAAACTTCGTGATCAGGGAAAAGAAAAAGAGGCCATTGACAGGTGCCTGCTGGCTCAAATTGAGGCCGAGTATGTTGGCGATGAAGGATTTGTATTGTTTTTCAGCAGTGAGGAACAGTGCATCCGAGGCAACCTGCGCCAGGGGGAGGAATTTGCCAGGCAAGCTGTCGAAAAGCTTCCGGATATTCATTTCTGTTTGACCAATTATGCGATCATCCTATCCATGCGCGGCCTGGTTCGCCCTGCGTTGAGGATGCTGGACAAAGCTCTGGCGTTGAACAACGAAGACATCCTGGCATGGAGCCAAAAGGGGGTCTGTCTCGCCAAAATCCGCCAGGAGACAGAAGCTATCCCCTGCTTTGATAAAGTGCTCAGTCTTGATCCACAAAACACCCACGCCCTCCGTAACAAGGGCGTATCGTTGCTGCGGATCGGCAAGCCGCATGAGGCAATAAAGTTGTTTGACCGCGTTTTGGAGTTGTCACCCCAGGACAGGCACGCCCGGTGGGAAAAGAAGGTTCTGCAAGATGAGTTGAGTCTGAAAGGGACACCACTTGGCTGGCTGTTCCTCTGGATCCGGAAAGTGCTGGTTCCAGCCTTTAAGCGTTGGACCAACCAGTCCGATTAAATCCGGTCGAAACAAAACAGGGGGGAGGATTTAAATATCCTCCCCCCTGTTGTTTCGATAGTGGATACGCTTCAGACCAAGCCGCGGTTCTGGAAGATTCGCATGACCAAAACGCCAAGGATGGACAGACAAAGACCAACAGCTAAAAACAAGTAGCCCAGCGTACTGCCATCACCCCAGCCAAAAAGATCCTGGCCTTTCATAAATACGATAAGGGCGATCCCACCGAACGTCGAAATCCCGCCGATGATGTACAGTGCAAGACCTAAAACTGCCAATCCCATTCCTTGATTCTTAGCCATCTGAGTCTCCCAAACCGACTTGCCAAAGCTGTCACTAATCGGGGAGGAGGCTTGCCTCCTCCCCGTATTCAATTAGCGACCGACAAAGGCGTAGAACATCAACAGAGCCAATGCGATACCGGTGAAGAAAGCGGTAAAACCGAAGCCCTTGAAGAAGAAGTCATAGATCACTCCGCTCGGTTTTTCAACCACGAAGCTCTCGGTAATGCCTTCTTTTTCATAACGTTTCCACTGATCACCGCGTTCCTCGATAAACTCCTCCTTGGTCATCTCGCCATTGAAAATGACGAAGTCCATGGGGAATTTCTCAGGCCGTCCGTGAGTGTTGAAGAAGTGGACGGTGAAGATGAAGCCGGTTGCCAGCAGAGCCTCGTCAGAGTGGACGATGGTGGCCACGTTGAACATCCAGCCCGGCAGGAAGGAGCCGAAGAACTCGGGGAACCAGAGCAGCAGACCGGAACCGCCGATGGCAAACATACCCCAGAAGACCGCGAGGAAGTCGAATTTTTCCCAGTAGGTCCAGCGCTCGAAGGTCGGCTTGGGTCCCTTGAACATAAACCAGCGCACCATGTTGACCACGTCGCGGATGTCGCGGAAATTGGGCATCAAGGAATCCGGGCCGAAAAGACGCATCAGGAAGCCATCCTTGATGTCCTTGCGGACAAAGAGGAAGTCGATGCTCAGCAGGATGGCGCTGATGAAGTAATAGAAAGTCAGAATGGCGCAGGCGCGGTGGATCAGGCCGGCGTTAGCGGTACCGCCATAGAACGACATCATTTCCTGAGCCCAGGGCTCGCTAGCAAACTTCAGAGGCAGACCGGTGAGGGACAGGCCGAGGAAGCTGATAATAACCGTCAGGTGCAGGAAGATGTGGCGTTTCTGGAAACGACGATAAATCTTATGGGCCTCAGGAACGTGGTGAGGAACGTGCCCTTGAGCCAGCAGAGCCTTCTTCTCACGATTCTCGGCCAGACCGCGGAACATCCACATCAAGGTGTGGATCCAGAACACTGCGAAGGTGGAAACCAGCAGAGTGGTCATGGCGATGAAGGTGTAGTACATGATCGGGTAATTTTCCCGGTCAGAATGATTTCCATGGGAATAGAACATGGAGAACAGCGGGGAGGCGTGAGTGTGGCACTGAGCGCAGGTTGCGGCGACTTTTTCTTCCCCGATGCTCGATTCAGGATCGCTCGGGGGCAGAATATTGTGCGCGGTGTGGCAGCTTGCACAACCGGCCACGCGCTCAGGATATCCGAGCCGGTAGTTTTTACCGTGATAGCTATCCAGATAGGTTTCAACGGCGTCAGGATTGACGCTGTTGCGCTCCATCATTTCTTTATCTTCGTGACACTTGATACAAGGTTCGATGCGGAAGGTTGCAGCTTCCTTAGAATTGTGATTGCCACTCATAGGCTTGACGTCATGGACGCCGTGGCAATCGGCACAACTGGGAGCATCCGCATTCCCTGCGGCAACGCCCTGGCCATGCACAGAACCCTTGTATGGCTCAGCGTCGTGACACTCAGCACATTTTTCTACAAGGACCTCTTTGCTGGTTTTGAGCGACTGCAGAGCATGGATATCCGAATGGCAATCGGTGCAGCCCAAGTCGTTCTGCATGTGAACGCTGGTCGAAAACTGTTCGGCGACAGTTTTGTGGCAGCGGGAACAATCAACCCGCTGAATCTCCAGGTCACCTTCCATATGTGCATCGATGTTCACCAACTCGATGTGGCAGCTTGTACAGGAATTCTGACCATGTACGGAGTCCTTATAGCCATCAACATCCACGTTATCATGGCATTCAAGGCAGACGGACGGTGCAGGGGGCAATTGAGCGCTTGCCAGCATGGGCAGGCCCAACAGCAAAACCAATAGAACCGAAAATGTGATACGGCAGAACTTCATTTTCTCCTCCCTTAACGCTTTGAAATAACCAACCCGAGCAAAATGTCTTTAGCAGAGCTCCAACAATCGCTTGATGGCCGGAGTCTCCTCTCTATAGTTAAAGCGAAAAGCCATTTCAGTAAGATACAGCCCAAAACGTTTCCGGAATCCTCCTCGGTAATGCTTCAATCCCTGCCGGGCGAACGGCCAGAATTTGAGCAGATCCGAGCTTTCCGAAGAAGCGGAGGCGGTCATTCCACTGTCAATGAATTCCTGGGCGAATTCATCGATATTAAGCTCTTCGACGTTTTTTTCAACAAAGGTGTAAACCATTACTGCAGGGCGAGGAACCATAGCTCCCCCCCTACCGTGGGAATTTCTGGGGGGAATCAGGATGCAAACCCCCTTGGTTGTCTTAACAACCCAAAAAACCGGGATTTTTATAAATGGTTGCTTTCCTTCCGAACAAAGAGGCTGGTAACATTCGGGGTCTCTCCCTCCCCTATCCTGCTGTAACCTCATGGCATTTTCTCGCGCCATGGCAATCCGCAGTCGGTGGTAGAAACGCTGCACTGTCTTTTTGTTGAGCCCAAGGATACCTGCAGACCGCTCAGCAGAAACCATCTGCCAGAAATGCTGTGTCATTTCCTGCTGGCAACCAATACCAAGACGGCTTTTTCTGTCCTCCGGGGAAAATTTCTTCCGACATTCCTTGCAAAGCAGGCGACCATCCCCCAAACGGTAGAAGGTCCTCCCTAAACAGGCAGGACAACGGGGGGAATCAGTTAAGGGGCCAAGGCTCCGCTGCAAAGATTTCAGATTATCGCTTTTCCCTAAAAAACCCACTGGTCCGCTCAAATGGTCCATTCAAACCAACAACACAAAAAGACATTGAGCCATTCCCCTGCATGAAATGACAATAATGGAAGTTTCTAATCTCGGGTGAAACTAAAGGAAATATAGAGGGACCGACTAAAACGAGGCAAACATCACAAAAAAATCAAACGATGTCAACTACAAACTACCACTCTAAAGCAAATACCCACAACCGGTATACGCCCTAACCACTCGATCGAGCAGCCATAAGCTGTCTTAATTCCTTCGATTAACCGCATCCATGGATGTCCCCAGAGAATCATGGCTCAAACCACCCGCCAACGATTCGAGACAAAAGGGGTTACACTTGCCATTGGCGGCTTCTGCTTCTTTAAGTTGTCCCGCCAGACAAGCTTTCACCATATCCTCGACGCTGCCTGACGCGCGCAAAAAAACCTTGATGTCCTTCGACTTCAAGGATCTGAAGGCCCGTGGGCCAGCTTCCCCCGTGACAACAACATCAACACCTTGTCGAACGAGAAAATCGGTAGCTTTAACACCCACATTTTCACGGCTGTTGCGAATAGCGGAGTTATCGAACGAGTGCCAGTTTTTTACCTGATCATCATAGATGACAAACCAATAGGCGCGGCCGAAGTTTTCGTCGACATCACTATTCGGGCCAGGGCCATGGGACGTTACGGCAATTTTCACAGAAGATCCTTCGAAACGGGTCTTGCTATCGCCCAGGAACGACTTGAGTAGAAATTCGGCCTGTTGAAGTGCCCCTTTAAGGATTAAAAAAACCGGGCGAGATAATTGACGCAAGTCCCGGCGATCAAGGCAAATGACCACACGATAAAAGCCGTCAGTGAAATAACGACAGCCCCCAAAAAAACAGAGAGACCAGTGACACGGCTCTTTCGAACGGGACTGCTCATTAGATTTTCAGCCTGCATGACTCAACCATCCACAGAAAAAAGAAAAGATCAATAAAAAACCATTCAGCTTCAGCCAACAGAAAAACTTTTCATCCTGCCAGGCCAACAACACACCGGCCGTCGGGAAATTCCATCCCGACGGCCGGTTTTAAAAACTCACGTGGTAGCCTGTTCCCTAAAACAGGCAGGTGTACTCTGGCACGTCCTTTTTTAGAGGATATCCATCAGCGCCGGCCATGCCACGATGAGGCTGGCCCCGATAGCAATTACAGCCAGAACCTGCAGGGTCTTCATAAGATTTTTTTCACTGACAGGGCGCGACACATTGTTTTCGACTTTCATTTTCTTCAGTCCTTTCTAGGTAAGCGTGTTAAATTGTCTCCACATAAGGGAGTCATATTTGCCAATCGTTCAGCACAGCACTTTTCCAAAACTTCATAGACATCACCGGTCATACCTGCTTTTACCCAAATCCCGAGCCGGGAGAGATATCGACCGCATTCACACGTCTCATCGCTACAAACCACGCCTTCGACCCCTTTCCCTTTGAGCCAAACGCCCAACTCCGGGTCAACCTTGTGGTTCCATACTTCCAATTCGACTCGATTGCAACAATCGGGAGTCCAGTCCAAATCTGCCAAAAAATAGAGTGATTCAAAACCATCCATGGGCCGGACCAAGCATCCGTAGTAGGGAATTGCTACTTTTCCTCTGCTTCCCACGACGTCCACCTTCTGTCCTTTTCCAGGCCGACTTGAAGACTTGCGTATCTGAACGGAATATCAATCCACATTCAAACGCTTTCACCTGCCGGCGTACAGCAATCCAACATTCATGCCATTTTTTAGATATATATCCTTTTCCTGTGTTTTCAGCAACTTCCATGATTAGATATATTTAATTTTACTAATAAACAGGCGATCAGACATTGCAATGCAACATTTAACAAAAAATCCCATCTCAAAACAAAACCCACTTAATAGTAAAAAAGCCTATAAATCAAACAATTACAGACATGTTGCACGCATGTTGCAAAAAATAAAAAAATGCAACACTGCAACCATTTTTGATAAAAACGCAATCGAATACTGTATACAAAACCAAAGGCGCACAGAGAAACGAAAAGATGGGGATCGCTGGAGGTTTTCTGAATTATCTTGAGGGAATCGACAACAAGGGAAGGCCGAAAAGATAAATGACCACCGATAGAAACCTAACCGCTATTCAGACAATCCGAACCGTTTCATCCATCGCCACAGGGTCGTACGGTCAACGCCAAGCTCTTGCGCAACATGCTGTCGACTGCCGCTATAACGAACCAGTAGAGATTCCAGGATTTCTTTCGATGGCTTGCCCCGCTTGGTCTGCAACATCGTCCGCCCCCCCCTGTTGACCGATAAAAACCCCGAGGGAAGATGTTCCACCCCGATTTCCCCACCTCGACAGAGAATAACTGTCTGCTCCACGATATTGAGCAGTTCCCGAATATTGCCGGGATAGTCATGATTCATCAGGATCTGGGTGACTTCAGGGGTGAATCCACGGATATTTTTCCCATAAGCACGGATATAGCGATCCAGGAAAACATCAATGAGGAGAGGGATGTCTTCGCGGCGCTCCCGCAATGCGGGAATCTGCAATGAAACCACATTCACCCGGAAAAACAGGTCGCGACGAAAGGTGCCACGTTCAACCATGGACTCCAGGTCGCAATTGGTGGCGGCCAGAAAACGCACGTTGGCCTTTTGTGGGCTTTTTGCTCCAAGGGGTTGGAACTCATGATTTTCCAGGACACGCAACAGCTTGACTTGCAGAGGAAGGGGCAAATCTCCGATTTCATCGAGGAAAAGAGTGCCGCCCTCAGCCATCTCCAGCCGGCCCGGTCGATTTTCCACCGCACCAGTATAGGCCCCACGCCTGGCGCCGAAGATTTCCGCCTCCAGCAGTGGTTCCGGCAACGCGCCACAGTTGATGATGACCAGGGGCCCGGAGGAACGATTGCTCAAGTCATGCAGGGCCTTGGCGAAAAGCTCCTTACCGGTGCCACTTTCGCCTTTGAGAAGAACCGTTGCCTCGCTGGCGGCGATATCGGGAAGGACATCAAACAGACGAAGCATATTGGGATTGCGGCTGACCAAGTCATGGAATGAATATTTCCGCTGCACCTCTTTTTTCAGTTCAAAAACTTTGGAGAGGTCGCGAAAGGTCTCCACTCCGCCAATAACCTTGCCTTCCTGGTCACGCAACGCGGAAGCACTGATCGAGATAGGCCGTTTTTTCCCATCCCGAGTGATGATGTCCACATCGCGATTGACAACAGCCTGACCGGAATCCAAGGCCTCCTTCATCGGGCAACGCGTGGTACAGACATCCGTGCAAAAAACCTCATGACAATAACGCCCGACCGCGTCTTCCCGAGAGAACCCGGTTATGAGTTCAGCGGCACGATTAAAGGATGTGATTTTCATTCGCTTGTCGACACTGAAAACGCCATCTGCGATGCTGTCGAGAATCAAGCTGCCGTCCACCGCCGCATCAGCCTTCCTGGATTTTCTGTTATCGTCCGCCATTGACCTATCCACTCCCTGATCCCACCCGACCTAACGAGATCAACCTATCAACAAAAGCCATCACGTCCGGTGTTGGATAAATATTCCGTACAACATTTTTGCAACAAAATGGAACAGATCGATTTTATTTGAATTTCCATCTTTTTTAAAATACAGGGGCACCGAGATGTTGCAAATGCAGCACAAAATTAACATGGGCAACCGAGGTTAGGCAATTGGGAATCTTTTTATATAAAAATATGAGTATTCATAAACAAACGATCGCCCCCCTAAATTACAAAAGCCCCGACGGTAGGGTCGGGGCTTTTAGGGAAATCGACACAGACAGAGATTATCCCGCCATCCCGCGATACTCAACTCCCAGCAAGGTGATGTCGTCTTGCAGCAAAGCCTGCTCCCCTCCGAAGTCACGCAAGGCTTTGATGATCCCCTCGCAGGCTTTGTCCAGAGGGGACTGAATACCCGAGGAAAGCTGGTGATAGAGGCGCTGTTCTCCAAAAAATTCGCTGGCCTCATTCTGATACTCCACAATGCCGTCCGTATAAAAAAAGAGGCGATCACCAGGGCGCAAAAAGACCTCTCCTTGAGGATAAGGGCTATCCAGAAGACCGATAATTGTTCCTCGCTCAGTCAGGCTCAAAACACTCCCTTCACGGCGAATCAAAACCGGCAACGGATGGCCGGCATTGCTGTAACAAATCCTGCCGTTGCGCATATCCAAGACGGCATAGCAGATCGTGAAAAATTTCTCGAACCGCTCCATAGGATATTCACTGTTGAGATACCCCAAAACCTCAGGGGGTGAAGAAATACGATAGTAAGGGGGCTCATCGACACTCTGCTTGACCACTTGGCCGATCTTGGGACTGAGCGCCTGCGAGATGGAGACGGTAACCATGGCCGCCGGGAACCCATGCCCGCTAACATCCAGGACATAAATCGCCAGGTGGTTCTCATCGAGTTGCATAACATTGAACAGGTCCCCGCCCACCCCCTGCTGCTCACAGGGAATAAAGTTCCAGGCGAACTGAAATTGGCTAACATTTGGCGGGCATTGGGGAAAGAGGCTGCGTTGAATAAAGGCGGCGGATTCAAAGCTGGCTTGCAATTCCGAGCGGGCCTGAAACAACGTATCCTGGGCGGACAGAATCTGCCGATTCAGATCACGCAGTCTGGCCTCATTCTCAAGCTTGAACAAAACATCTTGCGATTGGAAGGGATAGTACAAGCAAGGAAGCTTGCTGATCGGATTGAGATCGAGAGCGTGGCTCTCAACATTGACCACGGGTAAAAGGGCGATCTCAGCGACTTCACAGAGATCAACGAGTTTTTCCAAGCCGCCGGCCTCTTCTAAAACGGCGGAATCGACGTCAAAGATCAGCACATCAGGCTGGTCGTTGGGCAGACGCTCAAGCGCTTCCTCCATTGTTGGAGAAAAAGCTAAAGAATACCCTGCCTCTTTAACAAGCTTGCAGAGCTCTTGAATTTGAGGGTTCTTTTCCGGAAACAGATGCAGGCGCAAATGACCCCCTGGACGCCAAGAAGAAATACTCACAGCAAACTGAGTCCAAAAGCCTATAAATTATAGCAATAAATTTAAAGGATTGTAGAAATGGCGTAATTCGTGAGGATATTCTCGGTGGAGGAACAAAAAAGCCCACACTTCACAGTGCGGGCTTTTGACTGATTGAAAAATAGTTTCAGATGAACAGAGCGAACTCGACCTTTTCTCCATCTGCCAGACAGATCGGAAACAGAAGGCCGACCTGCCCTTCTGGAACCGGCATGTTACCAGGCCCACGGAAGATGGCCGGCGGCAGAATCTCCATCTGTTTACCCATCTGCGCAGCCTTGGCCGCGATATTACCGCAGACGATATTGACATATTCCATCACAGTGTCCTCGAGGACTTCCAGCGATTCATCGCTGACATCAGCCTGGCTGAAAACAGCGCGGGCGATCTGTTCGCGGACTGGAGCCGAGACAGAGAGGACATAGGTTCCCGACAGGCTGCCGGTAAATTCCATAGTAGCGATGGTTTCGTTGGCAGCCAACTCCTTCACGGCCAGCGGAGCGCCAGGGCGAAACGAAAGTTGTGCCACGCGGGTGAACATCTTGTAACTCAGATCGACGATCATTTCACACAGTGCTGAGGCTTCGACCTTAGCCGGCAACACGACCTGATCCTGCTGATAAACCGCCTGATCCGCTTTGAAGTCCGCCAACTGCTTTTTCAATGCCTCGCCATCCAGGGCGCCGACCTGGACCAACGCTTCCCCGATATAGAGGTGATCGTTCTTCTGCTTGGTCAGGACCTCGTCCATCTGCGCCTGGGACAACAGCTCGAGTTTCAGGGCCATGTCCCCGAAACGCAGGTCCTCAGTCCGTTGCGCGGCGTGGACCTTTTCGATATCTGCATCACTCAGAATGCCAAGATTCTTGGCGACTTCACCGAACTTGAGATTGGTCGCTTCCTGCAGGGCAATCGCTTCCAGCAAAGCCTCGCGAGACACAACTCCACGTTCCACCAAAAACTGCCCGAAAAACTTAACAGCCATGATATTTCCCTCTCAGCCTGTTGGGACGGCAAGATGAATCAAAGACCCCGCAAAATATTCAGCACATTTTCAGCCTCAAACGGCTTCGAGATCACATTGCGGGCACCGAGTTTCAAGGCCTCGGAAAATTTATCCCCGACCCCGCCCAGGGACGTCACCATGACAACCTGAACCTCTCGATCCAGAGCCTTGATGTTCCGCAAAGCGGTCAATCCATCCATGATTGGCATATTGAGATCCATGCAGATGATATCGGGATTTTCGGTCTGATTGAGCTTAATGGCTTCGGCCCCGTTCTTGGCGTGACCGATAACCTCAAACTCGCCGGTGCTCATGACGACCTTTTCGAGTTGCCGTGCAACAGCAATGCTGTCATCGGCGATCAGAACTCGTTTCATATTTTGAGACCTCCAAACACTTCCGATCCGGGTTGTCAGCGGCCCGATCTGTGGCCGCAGGAATTCAAACGCTCGACGGCGTGCAGCCGCCAGGTATTCATCCTCTGCAAATTGGATACCGTCATGAATGAATTAAAGGGTATTTTGGACAACGAGGAGAAAAAGACTCGGGAATCGATGAAGGGTAATCTACGAAATAAGATAGTCAGGGCAGGAAATCTTCAGGGAGGGACTCGACCAGACCATGCTGCAACCCCCACCAGAGGCCGGCACAGATCGCTTCGGCGGCGTCATGGCGCAAAGAAGTCGGGCGCGACAGTCCTGACCAGTCAATAACCCTGCGAGCCAGAATGCCGGCCGCCTGCTTGGCTTCGCGGCCACTACGTTGCAGGCGCGGCAAAAGGAGCATCTGACGCCACTGCCCGGCGTCGGTTCGGTAGGTTGCAACACCCTGCCGCTCGGCTGCCCGCAGCCAGATATCCGCCAAAGGCCCGCCCCCCTCCACAAGCAAATAGCGCAGTTGGGGCAATTCGCCGAGCACTTGCCGGGCCGCTCGGCGCAACCGGTCACGGTTACCGAGGTTGTGGGAACGGTACCACAGCAAGCGCCCCTGATTGGAATAAAGCGCCAACCCAATGCGGAGCCCCATATCGACAACCAGCAAAGCTTCCATGTCGACCTCGCACGACCCGACTCAACCTCAAAAGGCCGAAATTTTGACCAATCCTAACGTTGGCGTGTCAGACTGACGACAGCAAAAAGCAATCCGTCAGATACCGGGATCAACGCAGCGAAATCTTCCAGCAGCGATGGATTTTCGCATTGCGCTGGAAATCCTTGGGGATGGTCGCTGCGCTGATATCTTCCACCACAAACCGTCGGCTGATTTCATCGGCGAGTTTGAATTTCCGGAAGTTGTTTGAAAAGATCAGCACCCCGCCCTTATCGAGCAAAGAGCAGGATTGCTCGATCAACGCCACATGGTCGCGCTGCACGTCAAAACTGTCCTGCATCCGTGCCGAGTTGGAAAAAGTTGGCGGATCAAGAAAAATCAAGTCGAAGCGATCGCGCTGTCGTTTCAACCAAGCCAGGCAGTCTTCCTGCAGCAATCGATGCCGGCTGCCCTGAAAGCCGTTCAACGCGAGATTTCGCCCCGCCCAGTCCAGATAGGTGCGGGACATATCGACACTGGTCGTACTGACGGCCCCCCCCCGGGCAGCGTGCACTGTAGCCGTACCGGTGTAGGCGAACAGGTTGAGGAAACGCTTCTCTCCTGCCAGTTCGCGAATCATCTGCCGGGTCAGACGATGATCAAGAAACAGCCCCGTGTCGAGGTAATCGGCAAAATTGACCAGGAAACGACAATCGTCTTCACGGACTTCATGAAAGGACCCTTCTTCAGAGAACTTCCGGTACTGAGAGGTTCCTTTCTGGCGTTGACGCATCTTGAAAAAGACTTTTTCGCGGGGAATGCCAAGCATCTCCGGCAAAGCATCAATCACCTCACGGCGGCGAGCCTGGGCCTTATCCTGATCAACTTTGGCCGGGGGAGCATATTCCTGAACATGTGCCCATTCTTCATAGATATCGAGAGCGAACGCATATTCGGGAAGATCGGCATCGTAAAGGCGATAACAGTGGATGCCCGATTGTTCGGCCCACCGTCCCAGGGTGCGACGATTTTTCTGCAGCCGGTTGGCCAGCATCTGCATCCCTTCGCTCAGCGGCTCCTGGGAACTGCGGGCCGGCCGGGATGATCGTCCCGAATCGATAAACCACTCTGGCTCCAGCACAAAATGCAGCAGTCTACAGGGAATGGAGCCATTGAACAGCGCATGGAAACGCTGGGCACGAATCCCCATGACCTTGCCCAGATCAGGATTTCCAGTCAGCAGGGAGGCACGCCACCCAGGAAAATTCTCCCGTAATTTGGCACCCAGTTGGCGATAGAGAGGAACCAACTCCTTCTCCTCTCCAAGCCGGGCGCCATAGGGAGGATTGACCACCACCAGACCAGGCACAGTCCCTTCGCGGAACGGGTTGGTGAGTTTCTCCATGGGCCGGCGTTCGAAATGCACCTTCCCTTCCAGGCCCGCCCGACGGGCATTGTTCAACGCTGCGGTAATCGCCGAGGCATCCGCGTCAAAACCGACAATCGGCGGCAGCGACTCGATCCCCTGCTGGCGCCGTTCTTCAGCGTCCTGATAAAGCTTTTGCCACACTTCGTCATCATGGCCCAGCCAGGAAGTAAAACCGAAACCACTACGCAGCAAACCAGGAGCAATATCCCCGGCCATCAAGGCAGCTTCAAGGGGCAGGGTGCCGGATCCGCACATAGGATCGAGCAGTGGACCACCAGCGCCAGCCACCTCCGGCCAGCCGGCGCGCAGCAACACGGCCGCGGCCAAATTTTCCTTGAGCGGCGCTGCCGCTCCGTCACAACGATAGGCGCGGCGGTGCAGGGCTTCCCCGGACAGATCGAGATATAAGATCCCCTGGTCTTTTTCAAGATGGACATGGACGCGCAGATCAGGGTTTTCCAGATCGACCTGGGGACGGGCGCCACACTGGTCACGCAACTGATCGACGATGGCGTCCTTGACCTTGAGAGAAGCGAAGTGAGAATGGGTCAGGGACGAACCGCGCAGAGTGCAGGAAACCGCCAGGCTGCCGTCCGGGCGCAGGTGCTCCTGCCAAGGAACATCGAGGGCTCCCCGGTAGAGTTCTTCCGGGCTCGTCACGGGGAACGCCGCCAACGCCAGAAAAATACGACTGGCCAGGCGGCTCCACAGGCAGGACCGGTAGCCGAGTTCCAGCGAGCCGGCAAAATGAACGCCAGCGCGGGTCTCCTTGACCTCGGTGGCACCCAGAGCCGTCAGCTCTTCAGCCAGGAGACCTTCGATCCCCTTGGGTGCGGAGGCAAAAAATTGCAACATCTGCGACATGACCACTCTTTTCAGTTTCAGGTTATATCAGGCAACGTACGTTTCAACCTGCCACAGCAGCCAGAGCCGAGCGAATTTCTTCGACGCAGGCATAGGGGATGCGAAGATTGCCCCGGCCGCGGCCAATGGCAATGGCATCCTTGTCGACGCCGTGGAAATCGGAGCCACCGGTCACGATCAGCCCACGACGACGCGCCTGAGTAATGTGCCAATCGATCTCATCATTAGTGGCACCACTGTTATAAGCCTCCACCCCGGTCAACCCCATTTCAGTGAAACGGTCCAGCAGCTTTACCAAAAGCGCTTGGTCCCGGGTAATGAAGGGAGGATGTGCCAACACCGTGATCCCGCCAGCAGCGCGAACGAGCTCCATGGCCTCTTCGATAGGAAAATAGCGTTTGGAGACATTGCACGGCACCAGGTACCGATCAAAGGCCTCCTCAGAGTTACGTGCGTAATTCTTTTCCAGTAAAGCCATGGCGATGTGCGGACGACCGAAGGTGCCTCCGGCGAGACTGCGGACTCGGTCGAAATCGAGAGGCTCACGCCCTTCCTTTTCCAGGACTTCGTTAACCCGGCCCACGATGTGGTCATTGCGCGAAGCGCGGAAATCACGGAATTCCTTCAAGGCGGATTGTAATTCAGCATTCCCCGGATCAAAACCGTAGCCGAGCAAATGCAGATCTTCCAGATCTTCATACACCACCGACAGCTCGACGCCGGAAATGACTTCAATACCAAGCTGTGCACCGGCCTGGGTCGCTTCGTCAATCCCGTCAGCGTTGTCATGGTCGGCAATGGCGATGGCAGACATGCCGGCTTCTTTGGCCATCCGGACGATGTCTGTCGGTGGGAAAACCCCATCGGAAAAGGTCGTGTGCAGGTGGAGGTCCACCCATTTCTGATCATTCATATTTATTTTCCTTTAACCCGGAAACCTGCTTTTTCCCAGGCGGACTTTTCATCAATCTTCTGTTTAGGTTTAGTTTTGGCTTCTTTGTTGCCAGGCTTAGGAGCAGGGGCACCTCCCGGCGCAGCATCCTTAATTGACAGGCTGATACGCCGACGCGCCAAGTCGACGCCGAGCACTTTAACTTTGACGATATCGCCAACCTTGACCACGTCATTGGGATCTTTGACGAAACGATCAGCCAGGTGACTGACGTGCACCAGGCCGTCCTGATGCACCCCGACATCGACGAATGCACCGAAAGCGGTGACGTTAGTCACAGTCCCCTGCAGAACCATCCCCTCCTGCAAATCCGTCATTTCGGTCACATCGTCGCGAAATGTTGCGGTTTGGAATTCGTCCCGCGGATCGCGGCCCGGCTTTTTCAATTCCGCCACGATGTCGCGCAGGGTCGGCAGGCCGATCTCACCCTGTACATAACGTTGCAGATCGAGTTTTTCAAGCCGCTCGGCCCGCTCGCCAACCTGTTCGGCGGTCACTCCAAGATCTTTGAGCATGGCAGCGGCCACAGCATAGTTTTCCGGGTGAACCGCTGTATTGTCGAGGGGGTTCTCGCCGTTGCGAATGCGCAGGAAGCCGGCGGCCTGTTCAAAAGTCTTGGCGCCGAAGCGGGACACCTTGAGCAAGGCCTGCCGTGACGGGAAGGGCCCGTTTTCGTCACGATGCCGCACCACGGATCGGGCCAGCGATTCGCTGATCCCGGATACGTAGGAGAGGAGCGCCCATGATGCGGTATTCAGATCGACACCAACATAGTTGACGCAGCTCTCAACCACTGCGTCAAGGGATTTCTGTAGGGCGCGTTGATTGACGTCGTGCTGATACTGGCCGACGCCAATGCTTTTGGCGTCGATTTTCACCAGTTCGGCGAGAGGGTCCTGCAACCGCCGGGCAATGGAAATCGCGCCACGCACGGTCAGGTCGAGATCAGGGAATTCCTCCCGAGCAATATCCGACGCAGAATAGACGCTGGCTCCGGCCTCGTTGACCGTGACCACAGGCAACTGCTTATCGACATTCTTCAGGCTGTCCTTGGCAAAGCGATCCATTTCCCGGCTGGCGGTGCCGTTGCCGATAGCGATCATCTCCACCGGATAACGTCCGAGAAATTTTAGAAATTGTGTTTCCGCCTCGGCAGCCTTGCTCCCTCCGGTATGAGGATAGATGGTCAGATGATCGAGGAAACGGCCGGTGCCGTCCACAACGGCCAACTTGGAGCCGGTGCGCAAACCGGGGTCGATGCCCAGCACGCATTTGGCGCCGGCCGGTGCGGCCAGCAACAGGTTGCGCAGATTTTCCGAGAAAACGGTAATTGCGGCCTCGTCTGCTTTCTTCTTCGCTTCCAGACGTAATTCGACTTCGATGGATGGCGCGATAAGGCGGCGATAGGCGTCTTCCAGTACCCCTTGCAGGTATTCGCCAAAGGGGTTGGCCGGTTTTACCAGGAGTTGACGCAGACGAGCGAGAATCGTTTCTTCCGGAGCTTCGATCTGCAGCCGCAGGATTTCCTCTTTCTCGCCACGACGCATGGCCAGCATCCGATGGGAAGGGATGCTCTGAAGCGGTTCGCGGTAGTCGTAGTACATCTCAAACTTGCTCACGGTCCCTTCCTTGCCGTTCGCCACTTTGCTGTAAAACACGCCCTGCTCAAAGGTCAACCGTCGCACCTCGGCACGCACGTCGGCACTCTCGCTGAAATCTTCGGCCAGGATGTGGCCGGCGCCGGCCAGAACCAGAGCAACGTCCGGCAACTCTTTGGCCGCATCGACATAAGGAGCTGCCATGGCTTCCAACGACGGACCTTTGGAGCTACAGCTGATGATGGCTGCAGCCAACGGCTCCAGCCCCTGTTCGCGAGCGATGGTCGCTTTGGTACGCCGCTTCGGCTTAAAGGGAAGATACAGGTCTTCGATTTCGTTTTTCTGCCGCGAGGCCACGATGCGGGCCTGCAACTCGGGCGTGAGCTTACCCTGCTCGGAGATGGAATTGAGGATCGTAACCTTGCGTTCTTCCAGTTCGACGAAATACTGCAGCCGCTCTTCGAGCAGCCGCACCTGCACCTCATCGAGTTCGCCAGTGCGCTCTTTACGATAACGGGCAATAAACGGAACAGTCGCCCCTTCCTGCAAGAGATCGACGGTGTTTCGAACCTGGCTCGGAGCGAGCCCGGTTTCTTCAATTAAATAGCGGATTATACGTTCGAATTGTTCGTTCGTGAGATTCATATTTGAATATCCTGACTGACTTTGGCTTTAAAGAAGGAGGCATCCTAGCACAAGCGGTCGGTCAAGAGAAGGGTCAGCAACCTGCCAGACCAAACATGAAAGGCCCGGACAATAGCCGGGCCTTTCAGCAATCCAGATAAGGCTCAAGGATTCCGCTAGGAAGCCGGGCGCAACCAGACGACGAGATTTTTCGCCAACTGCAGATTGTTTCCAGCCAGAAACCGGTTTTGGAAGATCGCATCATCACCAAACACCGCGACCTCACCTTTACCACGCGGGCCACAGACCAGCACGCCAAAGGATTGGGAGGCGTCCCCCTTAGACAAGGTCTGGTCACGATTGAGATCGATCCAGGCGTGCGGCCCGGTGCGAGCAAGAATCTGCATATCGTCCGTCTTATTCATCAATGCCCAGCCACCATAAATATCGATTCCTGGCAAGTTATTGGTCAGGGGGTGGGACGTCAGGTCCGTAACCCGGAAATCAAGGGACTTGTCATCCAGAAGCTGATCCATCTCGTTGATCGCTCCGTTGGAGACAAAAATATGAAAGCGGTCGAGTAACTCGGTCATCAGCGGACCAACATGCAGCATGACGCTCAATTTGCCACCCTTTTCCACAAACCCGGACAGCGCATCCATCTCTTCAGCGGTAAACGTCTGGAAAGGGCCGGACAGGATTACGGCATCCACCCCTTGCAGATTCTCAGCAGTAAATTTCTCGCCCTGGGAGCGGACCACAAACCCGGCATCGACAAACAGCTTGCCCAGGGAAGACAAATCGAGGGGGCCATCCTTGCCGACGACGAAACGCTGCCCGTGTCCCTCGTCGAATAAAACCACCGGAGGTGATGGCGGAACCTTCTCACAGGCCCCAAGCAAAACCGTCAGACTCAGCAAACAGGCAATAAAAAGGCATATTGGGCGCTTGGTGTTCATTTGTCCTCCGACACGACAACGGTTAAAAACAACTTTGAAGGTCATAAATTACCACAGTCTTTAGCAATGGAAAAGCACTGTTTATTTAACGATTTCCAATATTTGTTCATAAAAATAGCGTTTGCGCCAGTTCCTGCCAGAGCTTGACCGGCTCCTAAAATCTGTGTAGATTTACTGCTGTCTCTTGCTCAGGAAAGGATCGGCATGCAGCCGCTGCTGGACGTTCGCAATCTGATGACCTATTTTTTCACCTCGGGCGGCCTGGTCAAGGCGGTGCGAGGGATCGATTTCCGCATTGACGCCAAGCAGACCCTGGCGCTGGTCGGTGAGTCGGGATGCGGCAAGTCGATTACCGCCCTCTCCCTGCTGCGCCTGGTCCCTTCTCCCGGGCGCATTGTGGAGGGTGAGGTGACTTTTGCGGGCGGCGACCTGTTGCACATCCCTCCCTCAGAAATGCGACGGGTCCGCGGCAATCAGATCGCCATGATTTTCCAAGAGCCGATGACCTCGCTGAATCCGGTGTTCCGCATCGGCGATCAGATTGCCGAAGTTCTGCAACTGCACCGGGGGCTGAACAGGCGCGACGCCATGGACCAGGCGGCAGAACTTCTGCATCAGGTCGGCATCCCT
>ENA-ORXD01000291-ORXD01000291.1-sediment-metagenome-genome-assembly--contig:-NODE-291-length-72605-cov-7.396950_pt1 | contig 72605 bp, 65 predicted proteins | sample MGYA00237862_ERZ511471 | MGnify/ENA metagenome assembly ERZ511471
GGGAGGCACGAGGACCTGGTGAAGACCGACCGTGCGGCCATGGAGTGCATCGACCCGGACCGGCGGGGGCAGGACCGTGACAACTGGACCTGGATCCGGGATGCGGAGAAGAACGCGCTTGTGGTGGGAACCCAGGCACGGATCCTGTACCAGGACGCCGGTGGGCGCATGAAGATCGCCCGGCGGTTCAACGAGATGGTCCGGAAGGGCGAGATCGGGCCGGTGATGATGGGGCGCGACCACCACGACGTTTCCGGAACGGACTCGCCGTTCCGGGAGACGGCCAACATAAAGGACGGGAGCGCCATCATGGCCGACATGGCCACACACTGTTTCGCCGGGAACGCCGCCCGCGGGATGAGCCTTGTGGCCCTGCACAACGGCGGGGGAGTGGGGATCGGCAAATCGATCAACGGAGGTTTCGGCCTCGTCCTGGACGGAAGCGAGAGGGCAGACCAGGCCATTGACCTCTCCCTCGCCTGGGATGTCATGGGCGGAGTGGCCCGGAGAGCCTGGGCCCGGAACGAAAACGCCCTGTCGACTGGCATGGAGTACAACCTCCAACACAGCGGGACCGACCATATCACGCTCCCGTTCATCCCGGACGATGACCTGGTGAAAAGGACCGTGGAGAAGGACCTGGAGAAAATTTCTCACAAGGAGGTCTAGGCATTATGGGAAAGAGACTCTTGGAATGCGTCCCGAATTTTAGCGAGGGCCGGAGGCCAGAAGTCATCGAAGCCATTGTGGAGGCTTTCCGGAACCGGCCGGGGTGCACCCTTTTCGACTACCGGGCGGACCCCGACCATAACCGCCTGGTCGTCAGCCTCGTGGGAGAACCCGAATCCGTGGAGAAAGCCCTCCTTGAAGCCGCTGAAACCGCTGTCCGCCAAATCGACATGAACTCTCACGAGGGAGCCCACCCCCGTGTCGGTGCAATTGATGTCATCCCCTTCACACCCGTTCAAGGAATGACAATGGAGGAGTGCGTTCGCTTTGCCCGGGATTTCGGCAAACACTACCATGAACGAACCGGGATCCCTGTCTATTTTTACGAGGATGCGGCGGTACGGCCTGACCGAACTCGCCTGGAAGTCATCCGCAAGGGGCAATACGAGGCTCTCAAGAAAGAAGTTTCAAACCCCGAACGGTGGCCGGATATTGGAGAACCGTCCCTTCACCCAACGGCGGGAGCCACGGTGGTCGGAGCCCGAAAATTTCTTGTTGCCTTCAACGTGAATCTCCGGACAAGGGACCTCTCGGTCGCGAAACAGATAGCGAATGCAGTCCGGGCTTCGAGCGGCGGGTTATGTGCGGTGAAAGGCATCGGCGTGGCGCTGGAAGACAAGGGCATGGTCCAGGTCAGCATGAATATCGTCGATTTCGAAAAAAATGCCCTTTACCGGGTACTGGAGATGATTCGCTTTGAAGCCCGCCGCTGGGGTGTCGAGGTGGCGGAGACGGAGATCTACGGGATGATCCCCGCACGGGCGCTCCTTGAAACCGCAGCCTACTACCTGCAGGTCACCGACTTTGACCCGCTGCAGGTTTTGGAACTTAAACTCCTGGAGCGCATGGGGGCGGAGGAACAGGAATGACGACCAAGCTATTCACCAATGCCCGTTGTTTCACGCCCGTCGACCCGGGCCATCCCCTTGCGGGCCAAGAACAAGGGAATATTCGAACAATTGCCGGGTGCGCGATCCTGACCCAGAATGGAATCATACGGGAAATCGGCCCGGGGGAGGAAGTCCTCGAAAAGACCCGAGGCCTTGATATCGACATGGAAATCGATTGCGGGGGAGGCTGCCTGATCCCTGGATTCGTCGATCCCCATACCCACCTCTGCTTCCACGGGCTGAGGGAAGCCGAGTTTGCCATGAGGCTGGAGGGTGTCCCCTACCTCGAGATTCTGCGACAGGGAGGCGGCATCCTCTCGTCTGTAAGACGAGTTCGAACCGCCAGCGAGGAAGAACTATTTTCGTCCACGATGAAACTTGCACAATCGGCGTTAGCCCATGGAACCACCACGATCGAGATCAAAAGCGGGTATGGCCTCGATTCGGAATCCGAACTGAAAATGCTCCGAGTCATCGACCGGGTGGGGAAAAAATCCTTCCTCGACGTGGTGCCAACTTTCATGGGGGCCCATGCTGTTGCAGAAGAAGACCGGCATCAACCCGAAGCGTTCGTGGAAAAGGTCGTTCGGGAGATGCTCCCGGCTGTTGTCGACCAGGGGATTGCCCGTTATTGTGATGTTTTTTGCGAAGAAGGGGTCTTTTCAATATCCCAAAGCAGGCGTATCCTCGAAGCCGCAAAAGCGCTGGGACTCGGGATCAAGATCCATGCTGACGAGGTGCACGACCTTGGTGGGGCGGCCCTTGCGGCGGCTGTCGCAGCCACCTCGGCAGAACACCTCCTTGCCGCTTCGGATGAAGGCTTGAAGGCGATGGCTGAAGCAGGGACCTTGGCCGTCCTTCTACCGGCAACCGCCTATAGCCTGGGAAAACCTTTCGCCCGGGGGAGGGAAATGATCGCCCTGGGAGTGCCGGTAAGCCTCGCCACGGATTGCAACCCTGGATCCTGTTTCTGCGAGTCAATGCCTTTCGTTTTTGGCCTCGCCGTCATGGGGATGCACCTTTCCCCTGCGGAAGCCCTCGTGGCGACGACGCTCAATGCCGCCTACGCCGTCGGGATGGCAGGTTCCTGTGGGAGCCTTGAACCGGGAAAGAAAGCCGATTTCCTCATCCTGGACGGCGAAACGCCGGCGATCTTGGCGTACCATGCGGGTGTTTCTCCCGTAAAGGCCGTTTATAAAGGTTCCGAACGCGTACTGTAAGAACAAGAAAGGAGCATGTTCATGCTTAAAAGCAAGACAGTAAACGAATTCCTCCAGGAACTGGGTTCTGCTTCCCCGGCCCCCGGAGGGGGTACCGCGGCAGCCCTGGCCGGTGCCCTGGCCAGCAGCCTCTGCACCATGGTCGCTTCGCTGACCCTTGGGCGGGAACGCTTCAAGGATGCCTGGCCGGAGATGGAAATCGCGGTGGAAAAAGGACATGACCTTACGGCGACCCTCGTGGAACTGATGGACCAGGACGCTGAATCCTACAACGCGGTCATGGCCGCGATCAAGATGCCCAAGTCAACCGAGGAAGATAAGGCCCTAAGGGAAGAACGGATGCAGGAATCCCTGAAAGAGGCCTGCAAGGTCCCGCTCAAGACGGTTGAAACCGTTGCCGAGGTTGGGCACTTGATGGAATCCGTCCTCTTCAAGGGAAACCCGAACGCCGTCACGGATGCCGGGTCCGCCGGGAGACTGGCCTGGGCGGCTGCCCACGCTGCAGCCTACAATGTCGAGGTCAACCTTAAGGCCGTAAAGGACACCGCTTTCGTTGAAGAAACCCGGAGAAAGCTCAAGTTCGAGCTTGCCCAGGTTGAAGCCTCGGCGATCATTGCCGAAGCCGAACTGCTGAAGCAACTTTCCTAAAAATTGGTCCCAGGACAGAAAACCCTCCCGGTTATTCGCCTTGGGGGGATGGGCATTGCAATTCTGAGTCTTTTCCTCTTCGGGGCGATCATCACCCGGGGAGGAGCCTGGTGGGCAAGGATGGTTCCGCTCGGGAAGGGCTCCCCAATGGAAGCGCTTGTCGAATCCGGCCAAAATGCCTTGTCCGTTTCTCGCTCGCTCGTTGAGCAGGGGCTCACCACTGGAGATGCCCGCGCCCTGGCACGGTGGTTTTCCCTCCTGGACATGGATACGCGCTTGAAACCCGGCCTTTACAGAATACGCCCCGGTACGCCCTGGGAAGTGGCAAAACAAATGAACAGCCAAGAGCCGGATTCCGCCGGAATCCGGCTCCTCCCGGGGACCACGATCGCGGAACTCGGAACGGCCCTTTCACCTTGGGGAGGGGAAAGCGCCCTCTTGAGGGAACTTTCCGACCCCGGCAATTTTCCTGCTCGAGTCCGTGGGATTTTACCTGAAAAACCCGAGTATCGCCTGGCTTTCCTCCTGCCGGAAACTTACCGGGTCACCCCTTCAAAAATGGCCATCAATGAATTCGTCAGGCTTGCTTCGAACACCTGGCTGGAGAAGATTGCCCCGTTCCTGCCCCCGGATCCCAGCCCTCGCTGGCTGCTGGAACGGGCTATCCTCGCCTCGATCAACGAAAGGGAATCCCGTGATGATCGTGAACGCTCCCGCGTGGCAGGAGTCTTTGAGAATCGGCTCCGCCTGGGGATGCCCCTGCAGTCCTGCGCAACCGTCGTTTTCGCCTGGAAACTGGAGGGCCGAACCCTCCGCGGGTTGACCTATGCCGACCTTGAGATCGATTCGCCCTATAATACCTACAGGAACCGGGGCTTGCCGCCCGGACCCATAGGTGTTCCTTCCCTTTCCGCCTGGCGGGCATCTCTCGCCCCCGAGCATCACGAATACCTTTTCTTCGTCCTATCCCCTTCTGGCAGGCACCTGTTCTCCAGGACCTATGAGGAGCACCTTGCAGCCCAGAAATCGGCCAGTGAAGACAGGCACAAAAACAGCACCGGAAGGGAGAATGAAGCCCGCCCATGAAAGACCCCAAAGAGGAAAAAGACCCGACTCGCTGCCCCGGTTGCGGAGTCCCCTTCCAACAGGATGACCCGGAAGCCCCGGGATTCATCCCCCCCACGGTCGAGATCGGCAAGGACACGATCTGCCGACGTTGCTTCAGGCTCATACACTATAGGCAAGCCACCAAGGCCGCCCTGTCCGATGACCTTGTCCTAAGGATGATACGAAAGGAAATGGAACAGTCGGATGGAGCGATCAGGTTCGTCGACGCGTTCCAACCATCGCCGAATCCTCTTTTGGATAACCTGCTGCAGGAATGGGGTAAACCGATTCTGACCGTCATCAATAAATATGATATGATATCAGGATGGTTTCGTTCGGGGGGCGGAAGCCGCCGACTGGCCGAAATATTGGGAATCAACAAGGATAGTGCCTTAACCATGAACGCCCTTGACCATGCGAGCGTCAAGAAGGTGACTTCCTGGATCAGTCGAAGGTTCCATCGTGGTTCCAGGATCATGCTCGTCGGCCCGGTAAACTCGGGAAAGACCACCTTCCTGAGAAGCGCCTGCTCGGAAGCCCACCTCGCATCACGTTCCCCGATGCCGGGAACAACCCTGGGGCCGGTCATTGTCTCAAGCTCCAGGCTCGGGATTACACTCGTCGATATTCCGGGCTTCCGATCCGAAGATCCATGGATCCCGATCCTTTGCCCCGATTGCCTTGTTGACCTTCAGCCCGGGAAAAAACCTAACAGGCTGACGACCTCCCTAAAGGCCGGGGACCTCCTTCTTTTCGGCGGACTCGTAAGTGTGGAAGTCCTGGAATGCTTCAGGATGGATCGGGTAGGAATCGCCGCTTTCTCTCCTGAAAAGCTGGCTCCGCACCGCACAAGAGCTGAAAGGGAAGAAGAGTTGCTTGAACGGCATGCGGGAGGGCTCCTGGCAGTTCCATGCCCAGGATGCAGAAAGACGCTCCGGGAACTCCCTTGGTCCCGTACCGAGATCAGGCTTTTGAAGGGACAGGACCTGGTGTTGCCGGGATGCGGCTGGATAACCGTCTGGCAGGGGGAAGCTCTTTTCTCGGTGCATGCCCCGGACTTTTTCCGGCCAAGCACCCGGAGCGCCCTGATCGGAGGAGATGACGTCCATGAATGTTGAACATCCCGGCCCGGCCTGGCAATTGCTCGGGGAACAAGTGTCCCGGCTTTCGGGAAAAAGCGTCGACTATGCCGACCTCTTCGTCCAGGCGGGAGCCGGCCATAGCGTTGCCTTCGAAAAGGGGCGGATCGAGGAAGTCTCCTCCGCTGCCTCCGGGGGTGTAGGAGCAAGAATTCTCCTCAAGGATCATTCGGTCTTCTCCCATTCCCCCGACTGCTCGGTGCGGGGAGCCTGGGATTGCCTGGAAAATGTGCTGTCCAGGACCGGTGCCCCCCCAGCCCGAAGATGCCCCTCAGGCGAGTGTGCCCTGGCCTTCGATCCATCAAGGCTCAAGGCACCCGATACAGCCCCCCTTGGCGAAGTCGACAAGGGGATCAGGGATTCTTCTCCCCTTGTCCGCCAGGTCACCCTCAGATTCCGGGTCTCCGGCAGGCGGACCCTCATTGTCAGGGGTGACGGAGTCATCATGGCCGACGAACGCTTCCATTCCCTCTTCGCCGTCCAGGTCACCGTCGAAAGGAAAGGGATAATCCAGACCGGCTACGAGGTCCGGGCCTTCCAGGCCGACCCCGGCGATTTCTGGGCTCGCGTTTCTCCTCTCGAAGTGGGCCGGCAAGCCCTTGACAGGGCCCTCCTGATGCTCGAGGCAAGCCCGTGTCCTGCTGGGCGGATGCCAGTCGTCCTCTCGGGGCAGGCAGGAGGTACAATGATCCATGAGGCTTGCGGGCACGGGCTTGAGGCCGACATCATCCAAAAGGATTACTCCGTCTACCGCGACCGCCTGGGAGAGAAAGTCGCAAGCCCCCTCGTGACGCTCGTGGACGACGCAACGATCCCCGGGGCCTATGGCAGCTACGCCGTGGACGATGAGGGCACTCCGGCCAGGCGCAATATTCTTATTGACCGTGGGATCTTGCGGTCCTACCTGACCGATGTGCAGTCGGCCCAAAAGGGAGAAATCCCCCTTTCAGGAAACGGACGCCGGGGCTCTTACCGAAACCTGCCGATCCCGAGGATGAGCAACACGTTCCTCCTCCCGGGCGAAGAACGCCTGGAATCAATCCTTGAGAGGGCAGGGACTGGGCTACTGGTCACGAAGATGGGCGGTGGCCAGGTCAACCCGACATCGGGAGACTTCGTCTTCCAGGTTACAGAGGCTTTCCTCATCGAACAGGGGAAAATCGGACGTCCGGTCAGGGGAGCGACCCTTATCGGCAACGGGCCGGAAGCCCTTAGGCAAATCGAGGCCGTCGGCAATGACCTGCACTTTGAACCGGGGATGTGCGGGAAAGACGGGCAAAGTGTGCCCGTTACGGACGGACAGCCGAGCCTGCTCATCCGGAGTCTCCTTGTGGGGGGGTGCGAAATCGGACATGGCGAAGGTTAGGAAGCGATACCCCGAACTGCGGGAAAAAAACGAAAAAAACGAGACACAGGGGTTAATCGGATCGGCATCAACCCCCGCCTGGGTTGATGGGGCAGTGGTTTTCGTTCTCTTCCTCTCGGTCTATCTTTTCGCGTCCCTTTACACTGACCTAACCGGCTCCTGGGGACAAATCGTCCGCATAAGCCTCCTTGAAGCAACTGGAGGGGGCGTGTCAATTCTTCTGCTTTTTCTCCTCTACTGCGCTGTTTTTCACCTTCTTAGGAAACCTGTCCCGGAGCTGGCCAGGCAAGCCGGGGGAACAGTCGTCCTCTATGCCTGCCTTGAACTTGCCCTTTTCATTGGGCAGCCTTCATGGCCAGATGCCGCCCGCGGGTGGCTCAACCCGGGCATTTTCGGGCAGAGCCTGGGCGGATTTCTCCTTGGGCACACCGGCGTTCTCGGCACCGTCCTGGCGGGGCTGTTCGGGGCCTTTTTGGCGGCAGCCCTTTACGGCCTGATCGAGCCTCTCGACCTGGTCCGCTGGGCAAGTGGACTCAGGTCCAGTTTGCTGGCCGGACTGATCCGGGCAAAAGAGGTTTTCTCCAACCTTATGCCATCGAGCGCGACTTGCCCCGAGATCGATACGGCAACCCCCGAGGAAGATGACCCCTTTGTCCTGCAAGCGGAGGGAAGGCCTGAAAGCACTGAATTTCTTTCTTCTGGAACGCCAGTCGAGGAGCAGGACATTGACGACTTTCTTCCGGCTGCCATGGAAGAAGCTGTGGAAGCGGTTGAAAACCCTGACGAACTTCCCGTCCCCCCGGGTGTGGACCCTTCCGCATTCCCGCCGCCCCTGGAACTGTTCGGCACGGAGGGTATCACGGCCAACCCGGTTTCCGACGAAATGATCCGCAACCAGGGGGAGAGGATCATTTCCACGCTTGAGGAATTCGGTGTCGAAGCAGAACTGGCCGAAACGATCACGGGCCCGACCGTGATCCAGTTCCGACTCCAGCTAGCCCCAGGCATCAAGGTCAGCAAGGTGGCGGGACTGAGCAACGACCTCGCGGTCGCCCTGGCTGTTCCAGCCCTGCGCGTCGAAGCCCCCATACCCGGGACGACCTTCGTGGGGATCGAGACCCCCAACCCGAGGCGGTGGATCGTTCCTTTGCGATCCCTGCTCGAATCCACTCCTTTCCAGCGGGGAGATTTCGACCTTCCCCTTCCCTTTGGCCTAACCGTCGACGGTGTTCCTCTGGTGATGGGGCTGGAAGACCTCCCGCACCTTCTCGTAGCGGGGACGACTGGCTCGGGGAAAAGCGTCCTGGTATCAAGCTGCATCATCGGGCTCTGTTGCGCCAGGAGACCGGATGAACTCCGGCTGCTGCTCATCGACCCGAAACGTGTGGAAATGACCCTTTACGAACGGCTGCCCCATACGCTCACGCCTCCGGTGGTCGACTCGAAGAAGGCCGTTCATGCCCTGGGTTGGGCCATCCGCGAGATGGAACGCCGTTACGAGCTTTTTGCCGGGGCGCGGGTGCGGCACTTGAAGGCCTACAACAAGAAAGTCATCCCAAAAGACCGCTTACCCCACATCGTCATTGTCGTGGACGAGTTGGCGGACCTGATGATGACCTCCCCGAAGGAAGCAGAAGATTACATCTGCAGGCTTGCGCAGATGGCCCGGGCGACGGGCATTCACCTTATCCTTGCGACCCAGAGACCTTCGGTCAACGTTGTCACGGGCCTGATCAAGGCCAACATTCCCGCCCGGGTGGCCTTCACCCTGCCGTCACAGGCGGATTCGCGGACAATCATCGACCTCTCCGGAGCAGAAAAGCTCCTCGGAAAGGGAGACATGCTCCTCCTGACCTCCCGTTATCCGAAACCCATCCGGCTCCAGGGACCCTGGATCGACGAAAGCAGGATCGTTGCTTTCATCCAGCACGTGGTGCGGGTTTTCGGGGAACCGCAACACATTGACATTGACAGCGAAGACACCGGGTCCTGGGGTGAAATCGCCGCAAACCTCGAAGACCCCCTTCTCGAAGAAGCGGTGTCCATCATTCTCCAAACGGGCATCGCCTCGGCCAGTCGTCTCCAGCGACAGCTGAAGATCGGCTTCACGCGCGCGGCCCGGCTCGTCGACACGATGGAGCAGCTGGGCATGGTGGGTCCCCAGGAAGCCTCCCGCCCAAGAGAGATCCTCGTGGACGACGACAGGGCCGAGGAGATTTTGCGCCAGGCCTTCAACGGGGGGGCCTGATTCCCCCATGATCGAAGGGATCCGATTACCCCAGGTGACACTTTCGGCAGAGGGCGTCCCTGCCGGGAGGGAAATTCTCCTTGTGGCAGGGGGTCGTAAGCCCCAAGTCTCATGGCTCCTCGACGCAGCAGAAGACAGGATTGTTTGGGCCATCGACAGGGGAGTCGACGTCTGCATGGAAGCAGGGCTCCTGCCCGCCCTTATCCTTGGAGATGCCGACAGCGCCTCCCCAAAGCTCTGGAAAGCAGCAAGGACAAGGGGTTCGGAGACACTCCTGCTACCACGCGAAAAGGACGAAACCGATCTTCAGATGGCATTGCGAACCGTGTCCGAACGCTTTGACCAGGCCACAACACTGGTGACCGGCTGCTGGGGAGGCCGTTTTGATCATACCTGGAGCAATGTCTTTTCGGTCCTGGGGGCGGTCAGGAGGGGATTGAACTGTGCAGTGCTCGTGGATCACCGGGAACTCCTGGCTTTCATCAGTGGCGGCCAAAACCTGACCCTGCGTCACGAGAAAGAGCCGGCTGCGGTTTCCTTGCTAGCGCTATCCGAGCGCTGCAGAGGAGTCTCGATCAACGGTGTCCACTGGCCCCTCGAAAAAACAGTACTGGAAAAGGACTCCCCGTACGCGATCAGTAATCGGCCCGAAAAAGGGAAACCAATCCGGGTCGCACTGGACGATGGAGAAATGGGCGTCTATGTCAGCTGGTGGGAACGATAGGAAAGGAAAAAACCGGAAAAGGGGAAAAGAAAGGCGGGCTGCCTCTAGACAGCCCGCTTAACCTGACCGGAACGAAGGCAACGCGCGCAAACCTTGAGTTTGGTGCGTCCCCCGTCACCGAAATCGACCCGAACCGTTTGCAGGTTCAGTTGCCAACGACGGCGCGTGTGGCGGTTGGAATGGCTGACGTTATTGCCGGTAACGGGCCCACGGCCACAGCACTGGCAGACCTTGGACATCGACGATCCCTCCCAGATTGGAAACCATGCAGCGAGGGGCATTGTATCACACGGCAGGACGGTTGGCAATTCCGCCTGTCACTCTCCAGGAAAGGAGGTCAGCCAATTGAGTTTTTCGAGCCAGATCGAAGCGCTGCAATCGATTGTGAAACGTCTTGAAAGCGAACCCATGCCACTTGAGGAAGCAATGTCCCTTTTTGAAGAGGGCATGAAAAAAGCGACCGAATGCAGGACCTTTCTCGAGCAGGCACGCCAAAAGATTATCCTGCTTTCGGAGGAAGAAGGTGATGTAGACGGGAAGGCATGGAACCCGCTAGAGGGAGGGGAATCCTGAGCATGGCTGAAAATGGATCTGCGCTTGCGCTACGAATGTGCCAGTGCAAGGATGCCTTTGACCTCGAGGTCTCCCGGTTGCTCAAGGAAGACAAAACCATCCCCTTGCGCCTGAAGGAAGCGATGGGTTATTCACTGGAAGCCGGCGGAAAAAGGTTGCGCCCCTTCCTTTGCATGGCCGGAGCGGAACTGGCCGGTTGCCCGGCGCCGGAAGTCATGCCTATGGCCATGGCCCTGGAGATGTTCCATACCGCTTCGCTTATCCACGACGACCTCCCTTGCATGGATGATGATCCTTTAAGGAGAGGGAAACCGTCGAATCACATCGTTTTCGGTGAATGCCTGGCTACGCTTGCAGGAGATTCTCTTTTGCTCTGGGCTTTCGAAACCGCCCTTCAGGGACTTTTCCCCCATTTCCCACCGGAACAGGTTTTCAGGGCCCTGCAGGTGTTTTCCCAGGCAATCGGCCCGTCCGGAGTCTGCGCTGGACAGGTTCTTGACACCGACCCGTCGAGTCGAAAGCTCGATCCAGACTTCGTCTGGGAAATCGCCTCGCTGAAAACCGGGATCCTCATTCGGGCATCCGTCCTCACAGGGGGCATACTGGGCGGCTTGGCCGAGGATAGGGAAGCGGCGTTATATAATTATGGGACACATCTGGGGACAGCCTTCCAAGTTGTGGACGACCTGCTGGACAAGACAGGAACAACCGAGAGACTGGGAAAAACCCCGGGCAAAGACGCAGCGCAGAATAAATTGACCTTCGTTTCGACCTACGGGTTGGAGAAAGCGAAAACAATCGCCCTTTCGGAAAGCCTCGCGGCCGTCCGGGCTCTCTCCTGTTTCGGAACGGAGGCAGATGATCTTCGGTCGCTGGCAACGGTCCTCTCGGAGCGGTCAAGTTGAAAATGGAGGAATTAAACGCCACCCATGAGAATCCTCGATAACCTAAACGGCTACGAAGGGCTGAAAACCCTTCCAAAAGAGGCCCTTCCCCAGCTTTGCCAGGAAGTCAGGGACCTGATGGTCGACGTCGTGATGAAAAACGGAGGACACTTGGCCTCTTCGCTTGGGGCAGTGGAACTGATCGTTTCTCTCCTTCGCGTGTTCGATCCCCGTAAGGATCGCATCGTTTTCGACGTCGGCCACCAAGCCTATGCCTACAAGATCCTCACTGACCGGCTGGATCGTTTTCCCACGCTGCGCCAGGCCGGCGGATTGTCCGGGTTCCCGAAAAGGCGAGAAAGCCCTTATGATCACTTTGACGTCGGGCACAGCAGCACCTCCATCTCAGCCGCGCTTGGCTATGCAAAGGCTCGAGATCTTCTGGGACAGGATCACGAGGTGGTTGCCGTCATCGGCGACGGAGCGCTTTACAACGGCCTTGCCATGGAAGCCTTGAACAACGTGAAGGAAACCAATACCCGCCTAACCGTGCTTTTCAACGACAACTCAATGTCCATCAGCCGACCTGTCGGAGGGCTTGCCGACTACCTGGCCCGTTTGGGCGTTAATCCTTACTACAAGCGATTCAAGGAGTATGTGAAAGAACAGTGCCGGAAACGGCAAAGAGGGGAATCCATTGAGGATCTCCTCTCGCGTTCCAAGACCCGTATGAAGAGCCTCCTACAACCAAACAATATCTTCGAGGGACTTGGAATCAGCTATTGGGGCCCCTTCGACGGACACAACCTGGATGAACTGGGGGAAATTCTTGGGCTATCCCGGTTTTACGGCCAGCCCCTGCTGGTTCATCTTCGCACTTTGAAAGGCAAGGGATACGCGCCGGCGGAAGCAGAGCCCACCCGCTATCACGGAGTTTCCGGAAAAGCAACCTCCAAACTGATCCCGGCCTCGCCCGGTTCCAGCTGGAGTGACGTGGTTTCCGAATCGGTTCTTAGCCTCGCGGAAAATGACGACCGAATTGTTTGCCTAACTGCGGCAATGAAAGACGGAACGCGGCTTAACGGGTTTGCGAAGCGGTGGCCCCATCGATGCTTTGACGTCGGAATCGCCGAAGAGCATCTTTTGACCTATGCGGCCGGCTTGGCCGCGGGCGGCCTGAGGCCTTTTGTTTTCATTTATTCGACTTTCCTGCAAAGGGCTATGGACCAGCTTGTCAACGATATTGCCATGCAGGGGCTGCCCGTAGTCATCCTTGTGGACCGGGCCGGCCTGGTGGGCGAAGACGGGGAAACGCATCATGGCTTGCTGGACGTCTGCTGGGGAAGAGTGATACCCGGCTTGGCCGTCATGGCCCCAAGAGACGCCGAGGAAGCCCGTTCCATGCTTTCGGAATCGCATCTGCGGGGCAAACCCGCGATGGTCCGCTTCCCGCGAGGGGCATCCCCCTTATCCCTCCGTAGGAAGGGGAGCCCCTCAACTAGCGCCGGTTGGGGAAAAGCGGAAACCCTGGCTGAAGGCGACGGAACCTGGTCCATCATGGCTTACGGGAAAACCGTTCCACTTGCGCTTGAAATACACGACCTGGCTGCGTCCATGGGGTTGGCAAGACCTTCCGTGGTGGACCTGCGATTCGTGGAACCCGCGGACTGGAGCTTGATCGAGGCAAACCTGGAAAAAATGGACGTCACCTGTATCCTTGAGGACGGTTACCGAAAAGGCGGTTTCGGTGAAGCTGTCGCAGCAAGAGCAAACCTGGTTGGCGCCCCATCGAAGGTCCTACGCTATGGCGTCCCTGACTGCTACGTTTTGCATGCCAAGGTGGAGGAGCAATGGGAAACCTGCGGCCTGACGGCAGGCAATATCCTGGAGGATTGTCTTGCATCGCTCTAGAGACCGGCTCGATAAAATCCTTGTCGAAAGAAAACTCGCCTCGACTCGGGCAAGAGCCCAGGCCTTGATCATGGCGGGTAGGGTTCACGTTGACGGAAACCGGGCAGAAAAAGCAGGCCAGATTGTCGGGGTCGATGCTGCACTTGAAATATCCGGGAATGAGATCGAATGGGTAAGCCGGGGGGCCTACAAGCTGATCAGGGGCCTTGACGTGTTCAATATCAACCCCGCGGGACTCGTGTGCATGGACGTGGGAGCCTCTACGGGGGGATTTACGGAGGTCCTTCTGTCTCGGAAGGCTTCCAGAGTCTTCGCCGTGGATGTAGGATACGGGCAGTTGGCTTGGAAACTCCGTAACGATCCGAGAGTCGTCGTCATGGAACGAACAAACGCTCGTTTTCTCCGCCCGGAACAGTTCCCTGGGCCCCTGGATTTGATCGTTGTCGATGCCTCGTTCATCTCGCTGCGCCTTCTTTTGCCACCCCTTGTGGAACTCCTGGCGCCAGAAGGCGCAATGGTTCTTTTGATCAAGCCTCAATTTGAAGCGGGCAGGGGAAGGGTTGGCAAGGGCGGGGTGATTCGTTCATCTGAAATTCACTTACAGGTCCTCGAGGAATTCTGCATTTTTGCAGGATCATTGGAGGAAATTGCCCTGGCTGGCCTGACATGGTCCCCGATCAAGGGTCCAAGCGGGAACATCGAATTTCTTGCCCACCTGGTTCTCCGGAAGGAGATCGAGAGACCGGTTGTCGACCCGGGAGCACTCGTGGCGAAGGTCGTATCGGAAGCAACCCTGGTACTCGCAAGGGAACATAACGTAAGCGAGAGAGAAAGGGAGAATGAGCCATGAAAGGAAAAATCGGGCTTCTAATCAACCCCCAAAAACCCAAAGCCCTTGAAATGGGCAAACGGCTCCTGCTCTGGGGAAGCGAAAAGGGGATCTCCTTTCTTGCTCCTCCCCACGAAGCGGCAGTCCTCGGTATCCCGGGAATCTCGGACGAAGATTGGAAAGCCCAGGTCGAGTTTGCCATCGTCCTCGGAGGAGATGGAACATTCCTCCGGGCCGCGCGGTATGTGCTCGGCAGGGACATTCCCCTCTACGGCATCAACGTCGGGCGGCTGGGTTTTTTGGCTTCCGGCAATCCCAACCAGGCCGAAAACGACATCGAGACGATCCTGGAAGGACGGTTCACGACACAGAAAAGACGGTTACTCAAGGGAACCGTTACCAGGGGAGGATCGCTCGTTCACGAGGTTTACGCCCTCAATGACCTCGTCGTGACAAAAGGAGCCTTTGCAAGGGTGATCACCCTCCAGATCTTTGTCGGGAACAGGCCCCTCAGCATCATGACGGGGGACGGCCTGATCCTCTCAACTCCAACCGGTTCGACAGGTTACGCTCTTTCGGCCGGGGGCCCGATCGTGCCTCCCCATGTCCCCTGCATGCTGCTTGTACCGATCTGCGCCCACACCCTTTACGCCCGAGCAATGGTTTTCGGTGACGGGGACACAATCCAGGTCATCCCGAGGGGAGACCATCGGGACATGATGCTGACCCAGGACGGACAGCTGGGTTACGAACTCCTTCCCGGCGACCGCATCGACGTTTCCCTTTCAAAGGAAAAATCCGTCAATATCATCCTTCTCCCCGACAGGGATTATTACGACCTCCTGCTGGAGAAATTCCAGTGGGGGCAAAACGTCATCGAATAATGACTCCGCAAGGCGGCCTTTCCGAGTTTTCCGTCCAGAATATCGGTGGGATCCAGAAAGCCCGGCTTTTGCTTCACGGCCGCTTTATCGCCGTGACCGGTGAAAGTGGAGCAGGCAAGAGCAGCCTGGTTCGCGCCCTTGAGTACCTGGCTGGGAAAAGGGCTCAAACTTCCTCGATCCGGCAAGGTTTCGAGGAAGGAGAGGTCTGGGGTCTTTTTCGCGGCGAACCGGATACAGCGGAAGATCTTGTAGGAAGGATCCTCTCACGCAGCGGAAAAAACCGGAACTACCTCGGGGAACAGCTGGTCCCCTTCGCCCACCTGCGAGATTTTTCACAAAGCCGCATCGGCATCCAGAGCCAATTCTCCCAGCTTGACCTCCTGGAAACGAGGCGACAGAGGGATCTCCTGGATAGTTGCGGGGGAGAGAAGTCTCTTGTTCTCCGGAGGCAACTGGCCAGCCACTTTGAAAAGGCGATTAGCCTTGAAAAGGAGCTTGCCGCCTTGCAGGAAAAGCGCAAGGAGATCGATAGGACCTTCCAGGACGCCGAAACCGTGTTGGAAACAACCCGCAGGCTTCGCCTCGACGATGGCAACGAGGAGCAATGGAAAGCCGAGCTTTCCACGATCGAGCAATTCCTTTCACTCCAGAGAAAACTTCGGGAAACGGCAAGCCGTTTCCTCGGTTGCGCTTCCGGCGGGGGAATCGGCGACGAGATTCAGCAATGGATCCATGAAATGGCCGGGCTCGTTCCTCCATCCCAGCAAGAGCGTTTTGGAACCTGTTCAGAAAATATCCTGAGGGAATTGCAGGAAATGGAAAGCCTTTCGCGCCTTGCACTCTCGGACACCGTAACAACCGAGGCGGAGGAGCGGCGCGATCTCCTGGAAAACCGGCTGGGAACCCTCAGGAAGCTCAAACGCATGGCTCGAGTGGAATCCCTGGAGGAGTTGCTGGACTTCTGCGGTAAGGCAGAGGAAAATCTGCTCTGGATGCGCACTAGCGCTGCCGAGGTCGAGTCATTGCTGTCCCTTTGCCGAGAAACAAGGAAGAACGTGTCGGAAGCAGCCCTGGCCCTGCGCGAACAGCGCATGCGGGGAGCAATTCAACTGGAAGAGGTCGTCACCGCCCACCTGGGCGACCTGGCCATGGAATCCTTCCGGTTTGGGATCACATTGAAAAACCTGGGCAAAATCCGCCCCAGCGGAGCGGATGAGATCGAGTTCACCCTCTCAAGCGGTTGCCTGAGCGGTCCTATCATCCGGGTCGCCTCCGGGGGAGAACTGAGCCGGATGCTCCTGGCCCTGCAAATGTCGCTTCCAGACGGCCAGTTGCCAGGAACATTGGTCTTCGATGAGGTTGAAGCCGGACTCGGAGGTCGTTCTGCACTTCTTGCGGGTTTCAAGCTCAAGGAACTTTCCAACCGATGCCAGGTCATTCTAGTTACCCACGAGGCGGTCATCGCCGCCCAAGCGGACCAGCATTTCGTCGTCCGCCGCTCAGGCGCCCTGACTAAAGTCCTTGAGGTCACCGGTGTCGAGAGGTCCATCGAAATCGCGAGGATGCTTTCCGGGAGCCCCGATTCACCCGAAGCCCTGGAACATGCGGCCGTTCTCCTTAAAAATCAGGCATAGTCGCTTGACGTACTCCTCGAACGCCTTTAAAATTCAAAAGCTGTCAATGTATCGCTTGGGAAGGGCCTTAAGTGCCTTTGGCCGCCCTCGTTCCCAGCGGGAGGAGGAACACGCTTAAATGTATGCAGTGATAGAAACAGGTGGCAAGCAGTATCGAGTGGCACCGGGCGAAGTGATCCGTGTGGAGAAGATGGACGTGGAACCGGGGACTTCGGTCAATCTCGGGAAAGTCCTTCTCTTTGCGGATGAGAACGACGTCAAGGTTGGAAACCCCGTCCTGGAATCGGCTAGCGTCGAGGGAACGGTGCTCGGGCATGGCAAGGAACCGAAAGTGTGGATCTTCCATTACAAGAGGAAGAAGAACTATCGCAGGCTTCGCGGTCACCGCCAGGATTTCACGGACGTCCGTATCGACGCCGTTCGCGGTTAGTCCAGGCGCGGACACAGGAGGAGAACAATGGCACACAAAAAAGGACAAAGCAGCAGCACAAACGGTCGAGATACTATCGGGAAGCGACTTGGGCTTAAGCGCCATGACGGCCAGGTTGTCAATGCGGGGACGATTCTCGTCCGCCAGAGGGGAACGAAAATCCACCCCGGTGAGAACGTGGGACGAGGCCGAGACGACACTCTTTTTGCCTTGAAGACGGGAACCGTTCGTTTCCTGATGCGATGCGGCCGCAAGGAAGCCCGTATCGAAACGGTTACGGTCTGAATTGCGCCACCCTTTAAGCTTCGGCAGAATCGGGAAAGGGGCCTTCTGGGGCCCCTTTCTCTTTCAGGTCTGTTCCTTTGGCTCTTGTGAGGTGTGACGGTTGAAATTTCTTGACATTGCGAACATATCGATTCGATCGGGACATGGCGGAGACGGCTGCATGAGTTTCCGCAGAGAGAAATATATCCCCAAGGGAGGACCGGACGGTGGAAACGGCGGCCGGGGAGGAAACGTCTATCTCGAAGCCACGACGTCACTTCAAACCCTCGCTGATTTCGAATTCGAAAAACGTTTCGCCGCAGAATCCGGCCGTCCGGGGCAAGGTGCCCGGAAAAATGGGAGGATGGGGGAAGATATTGTCATCCCCGTTCCGTGCGGAACGCTGGTTTTTGACGCCTCGTCCTCTGAGCCCCTCGCGGACCTTGTCGAACCGGGAGACCGCTTTCTTGCCGCCCGAGGGGGTCGAGGCGGCCGCGGGAACACTGTTTTTGCCAGTTCGTCTCGTAGAGCTCCCCGTTTTTGCGAAAATGGCATGCCGGGAGAAGAGCGGATGCTGCGACTGGAACTCAAACTGATCGCCGACGTGGGGCTCGTAGGCTTGCCCAACGCAGGGAAATCGAGCCTTCTCGCCGCCCTTTCCAAGGCCCAGCCAAAGATTGCCGCTTACCCCTTCACGACGCTATCCCCAAATCTCGGCGTTCTTGCCGTCGATGACGAAAGGGTTGTTCTTGCGGATGTACCGGGCCTCATCGAAGGCTCCCACCTCAACTTGGGGCTCGGCCTTGCTTTCCTGCGCCACATCGAACGAACGCGCTTCCTGGTTCACGTCCTGGACTTTTCCGAGGGAACCGACCTAGCCTCGCTTATCGGCCAATGGGAAACCGTCCGGGAGGAGTTCAGGCAATACAACGAAACCCTTCTTGAAACCCCGACCCTGGTTGCAGGCAACAAGATCGACCTGCTGAACGGCAAGAATCTCGTTGAGGACGCACGAAACTACTTTGAAAAGCAGAGTTTCCGTTTCTTTCCCATCAGTGCGTTGACCGGGGAAGGGGTCGACAGCCTTGCGGAAGCGATCGTGGACTGGTCGCGATCCTTCCCGCGCCCCTCAGGGGAAACTCGACTCATCGCCCTTCAGGAAGAGGAGGATCGCCCGGCCGGACGTCAGTCCCGAAGGCGGGATATCGTCCAGATTATTCGCCTCCGGGCTAAAGGCGGCTACCGGGTGATTAATCCCCGACTGGAAGAGGCAGTCCTAAGGTACAATTTTGAGCAGGATGAAGCAGTCCACAGGTTTTCGATCCTCCTCGCCCGCTACCGGGTGGAGGACCTCCTCGAAGAAGCAGGGGCACAGGAAGGAGACCTGGTCTTCGTCGGAGAAGTGGAATTTACATTCAAACCCGAAAAAGCCATAGAGCAACCGTCCAAGGAAAACGGAGAAGCCTGATCCCGAAAGGGGAGAGGAGATCTGAGCCAGACATTTCTCGGGCGCAATCGTGTCGGCATCATGGGGGGAACATTCGACCCGATCCACTTCGGGCACCTCGTATCGGCAGAGGAAGCCTACTTCGCACTCGGGCTTTCGGAAGTGATTTTCGTTCCCACGGGCAACCCGCCGCATAAGCGGGCAAAACTTGTGTCCTCGGCAGAGGATCGCTATACGATGACGCTTCTGGCTACCCTGGATAATCCCCACTTCAAGGTTTCCCGCCTTGAAATCGACAGGGGAGGAGACAGCCACACGGTGGATACGCTGCGGGAGATGCGCCATTGGTATGCCCCGGGAAGCACCGAACTGTACTTCATCACGGGGTTGGACGGTGTTCTGGACATCCTCTCATGGAAAGAGCCTTACGCGATCGTTGAACTATGCCAGATCGTGGCCGCGAGTAGACCCGGCTTCAATTCCTCCCGTATCCGGGACTTGCCCGAACCGATACAGAAGGCGATCATCCCGCTCGAAATTCCGCTCCTGGCCATCTCGAGCACCGAGATAAGGGAACGTGTCCTTGACGGAAAAAGCACTCGATACCTGCTTCCCTGGACCGTGGAACACTATATCTTCAAGAAAAACTTATACATCCGGAACGGAAGGTGAAAACCCGTTGAAAAGGGCCCGCCTGTTGATATTTATCTCGCTCTGCATCATTTCCGTCGGCCTGGGGATAGTTTTTCGCATGCAGAACATCGTCGCACCTGGATCCAGTCAGATAGAAAAGAGTTTCGAGCACGACAAACTGACGGGCAACATCAACATCCTTGCCGTTGGAATCGACGACGTGCAGGGTTCCCATCGTTCCGACACCATTGCAGTCGTCGCCATCAACATCGAAGACCGGTTCGTAAAGGTCCTTTCCCTGCCGCGTGACCTCCGGGTCCAAATCGAGGGACGCAACTGGCAGAAATTGAACCATGCCTATGCTTACGGCGGAATCGATCTCCTTCGTTCGACCATCAACAATTTTCTCGGGATCCCGCTGCATTACCACGTGATCGTCAACTACCAAAGCTTCCCGAAGCTTGTTGACCTTTTGGGCGGTGTCACGATAGATGTCCCCAAGCGCCTACGCTATACCGACCGTGCGGGAGGCCTTCACATCGACATCCCTGCCGGCCGACAGCTTCTAGACGGGAAAACCGCACTCGAGTTCGTCCGTTTTCGTCACGATGCACTTGGGGATATCGGACGTATTCAAAGGCAGCAACTTTTCCTCCGTGAGATCCTAAACAAGATCCGGCAGCCTGAAACAATCGCCACCCTGCCGGAAATAGTGGAGCAGGCGACCCGTTTTTTCCAGACCGAGATACAGGCTACCCAGGCCATCCAGCTCGTCAATTACCTCAAGGACCTCGAGGGCAGTCGCTTCTCGTTTGAAACGATGCCAGGCAAGGCTGCCATGATCGATGGCATCAGCTACTGGCTGGGGGACACCGCACTCGCCTCCCAATTCCTCACGACACCTCCGGAACCCGTTAGCGGGGACAAGGCAGAAGCCCCAAAGGAACCCCTTATAACCGCGGATTCCATGCTTTCTGGAATCAAGGGACAGATCGCCATCCTAAACGGAAGCGGGGTAAAGGGGATCAGCCAGGCATTTTCCGAACACCTGCAGCGTCTAGGAATTGATGTCGCCTTTGTGGGGAATGCCAAGCATTTCGATTACCGCTATACGAATATAGGCTACCCTGAAAACCCCGATACCAGGACACTCTCAAATGCCAAGGCCCTCGGAGAACTTTGCGGGATCCCCGGGAACCTTGTGAGGGCCAACCGTGGAGCGACCCACGCCACCATAATAGTGGGCAAAGATTATGATATAATCTTGAATAGGTTAAAGAAATACAAGAGAGATCTTTAGCCCTTATTTTATTAGGAGGTGAGGCGTTTTTGAAGTTTTTTCTAAGCACTGAAACTCGGGAAGTGTTAAAGTCCCTTTCTGACAAGCATGCAGAAAAAATCGTGGCGTTGAATTTGGGAGAATCATCCACGCTTGCAGATACGTTCGTCTTGGCCACTGCCAACTCTGACGTCCACATGAATACACTCATGGAAACCGCAAAGGAAGCCCTCGAAGGGCTTAACCTGCCAGTCCGGGTCGAAGGAGCCAACAGTACCCGTTGGAGGCTTATCGATGCAGGCAACCTCGTGGTTCATATCTTTAGCCGCCAGGGACGCGATTATTACGGCATTGAACGGATCTGGGGAGACGCAGAAACTTTCGCCCTGGAAGAGGACACCGTCCTGTAACCCCGCCTGGTGAAAAACACACAATGACAAAACATGGGGGAAAGACCGGAAGGTTTTTCCCCTTTTTCGGGCGCTTAGATATGTCCTATAATGTATCTTATGTTGCGTTTTCTCGTAAGGCCAGCAAAAAAGAAGGGGTCTCCGCCATTCGCGGAGACCCCTTCTTTCCCATTTACAATCCCGTCTTATCCTTTTCGGTTCAGTTAGACCGCGGCTGAGAGGATTTGGAGGAAAGGCTCCACCTTCAAGGAAGCTCCACCCACCAGGGCACCGTCAATGTCCGGTTCGCTCAATAAACCTGGGGCGTTCTCGGGCTTGACGCTGCCTCCGTAAAGAACCCTCATGGACGCGGACGCCTCTTCACAGAAGCTTTCCTTTACGAGGCGCCTGATAGATTGGCAAACCTCCTGGGCTTCACTGTTCTGGGCAGTTTTTCCCGTACCAATCGCCCAGACAGGTTCATAGGCAACCGAAACCAAAGCTCCAACTTCATCGGGGGAAAGTCCGGCAAGCCCTTTCGTGAGTTGCCGTTCGATGACGGCAAACGTTTCTCCCGACTCGCGCTCCTCGAGAGTTTCACCGACGCATAGGATGACTCTCAGCCCGCAGGAAACAGCCGAGAAGGTCTTCTGGTGGACCTGTTCATCGGATTCCCCGAAGAACTGCCTCCGCTCGCTGTGTCCTATAATGACATAATCGCAGCCGGACTCCCTGAGCATCGTCGGCGACACTTCTCCCGTGAACGCACCTTCCGAGGCCCAATGGGCGTTCTGGGCTCCAATCTTGAGCCAAGGCAGGAACGACTTGCCCTCCAAGGCCCTCCAGAGGCTCGTAAAGGGGGGGAAAAGGGCAAGTTCGACGCTCCCCTCCCCTAGGGCATATTTCAACGCAGGGTTCCTCGAGACGCCGCCTTCAAGCTCAGCAAGGAATTTTCCAGTAGCAGAGACTCCGTGGTACATTTTCCAGTTTCCCGCAATGAGAATCGCTTTTCCCATGGTCTTCCGGTGGCCCCCACTATTCCAGGATGAACGGCTGGATTCCCGGGAGGGGAAGGCCTTCGAAAAATTCGAGGCTCGCCCCTCCTCCCGTGGAAACATGAGAAACCTCTTTTCCAAAGCCCATCTCGTTCACGGCTGCAGCGGTGTCTCCGCCTCCAACAACGGTCAGGCAACCGGATTTTGTAACCTCCGCCAGGCAACGTGCTATCGCACGGGTTCCTTCGGCAAAAAGAGGCTTCTCGAATACTCCCATTGGTCCATTCCAGAGAACCGTAGCGGATTTTTCGATGACGCGAGAAAAAGCATCCGCTGACATGGGGCCTATGTCGAGTCCCATCAGGTGATCGGGTAAGGCATCCGCGGCAACGATGCCCACCGGTCCTCCCGCTTCGGGAGAATCAGCCACGACAAAGTCTGAAGGCAACAGGATCTCAAGGTTTCTCGAGGAGGCCTTGGCAAGAAGTTCCCGGGCAAAATCGATGCGCTCCTGCTCGACAAGTGAGCGCCCGACATCTAGCCCCTGGGCTTTCAGGAAAGTAAAGGCCATTCCCCCTCCGATCAGGATGGAGTCAACCCGGTCAAGGAGGTTGTCAAGCACGCCAATCTTGTCCGAAACTTTTGCGCCGCCCAGTATCAGGGTGAAAGGCCGCTCGGGATGGTCCCTGACCCGTCCGAGGGTTTCGACCTCTCGACGAAGGAGGTTCCCCGCATAAGACGGCAGGAAGGCGGTAATCGCTTGTGTGGAGGCATGGGCACGGTGAGCTGCGCTGAAAGCATCCATGACGAAAACTTCAAAGGGGGCTGCAAGCAACTGCGCAAAAACCGGATCGTTTTTTTCTTCCTCTGCGTGAAACCGTAAATTCTCCAGGACCAGGATCAAGCCCGGCCTCGCGGTTGAAACGGCCTCGGCAACGGAAGGCCCTGAGCACTCTTCAACAAAGCCCACATCCCAACCCGTCAGTTCAGCCAGGCGATAGGCCACGGGCCTAAGGGAGAACTCGGGAGAGATCTTCCCCTTGGGCCGCCCCAGGTGGGAAACCAGGGTTATCCGGGCTCCGGCTTCACGAAGGCATTGTATCGTGTCCAGATGCGCAAGGATCCTCGTGTCGTCAGCGACGGCACCATCGCGCAGGGGGACGTTGAAATCAACTCGCACAAGGACCCGTTTGCCCTCTAAGCCCTTTTCAGGCAAGCCCTTCAGTTCCATCCCTACAACCCCTTTAAAGCAACCAAATTGGCGAGGTCGATAACCCGGCAGCTGTACCCCCATTCGTTGTCATACCAGGAGAGGACTTTCGCCATATTGCCGACAACCATGGTCTGGGACGGATCGAAGAGGGATGATGCACTGTTCCCCGTGAAATCGGCCGATACAAGTTCCTCCGTGACGATTGAGAGTATCCCTTTCATGGGACCTTCGGCCCACCGTGTCATGGCTTCGTTGATGGCTTCGGGGGTGGTTTCCCGGCCCAGGACAGCAGTCAGGTCGACAATCGAGACATCCGGGGTCGGGACTCGAAGTGCAATCCCGTTCAGTTTCCCTTTCAGTTCCGGGATAACCCTCCCGATCGCTTTTGCCGCCCCGGTCGTCGTCGGAACGATCGACAAGGCTGCAGAGCGGCCGCGGCGGCGATCCTTGTGGGTATGATCAAGGATGCTCTGATCGCTGGTGTAGGCATGCGCTGTTGTCATGAGCCCTCTCTCGATGCCGAACTCCTCCTGGAGAACCTTTGCCACGGGTGCCAGGCAGTTTGTCGTGCAGGATGCGCAGGACAGGACATGGTGATTTTCAGGATCGTAATCTCCCTCGTTTACGCCCATAACGATCGTGCAATCGTCATCTTTTCCAGGTGCAGTGATGATGACTTTCTTTGCGCCGGCCTTCAGGTGAAGCCCGGCGCCTGCCTTATCCCGGTATTTGCCCGTGGCCTCGATGACGATATCGACCCCGAGGGACTTCCAATCCAGCTTTTCGGGGTCCGCCTGTGCGAGGACTTTCACCGGCTTTCCGTTAATTACGAAGGTGTCCCCCGAGACTTCCACTTTTCCGGGAAAGGTCCGGTGGACCGAGTCGTACTTGAACAGGTAAGCCAGGTCCTCTATCGGAACAGGCTTGTGGTTGATGGCCACAATTTCGACCTGTCCGGCATGCTCGTGCTGGAACAGGGACCTCAGGGTCAAGCGCCCGATCCTTCCAAAACCGCTGATCCCCAGCTTGATTTTTGACATATGGATTCCCTCCCCTTTCGGTTTGTGCGGAATGGACATGGTTTTACTAGAAAGAGGGTATAGCCTGAGCTATACCCTCTTAAAGGCTTCTATCAAATTTTAATCCACTATTCCCTGCAAATCAAGGAAACCCTTTCCACCCGTGGAAATGGTTACCGTTGCTGCAGAAGGAGGTCTTCTTCCATGACGCGCAGGATTTCGCCCATGCTGGCAGCGCTCAGTACGTCTCCATGCGGAAGGTAAGGCATACTCCCGTCGAACACTTCGGCGATCCCTCCCAGGCACCCCTGCCTCAAGTGGGCCGTAAAAGGCCGTATGAAGCACCAGGCGATATCGCTACGCTTGGGATTGTAGCGCATGTAGGCCGTCACGAACTGCCCTAAAAGCCAGGGCCAGGCCATTCCCCTGTAGCGGGCCTTCGCCTTCTGGTCCTGGCGCCCCTCGAATCGGCCCTTGTACTTGTCATGGTGAGGATCCAGCGTCCTCAACCCATAGGTTGTCACAAGCTCGTTCCAGCATATTTCAACAACCGATCGTCCTATTTCCGGCGGAAGCGGTGAACTGGGCAGGGAAACCGCAAGGATTTGGTTGGGCCGGATGATGCTGTCCTTCCTGTCGCCGTTCACTGAGTCATAGAGGTAGCCCCCTTCGGCGTTCCAGAAGGTCTTGACGAAGGCATCCCGCACACGATCCGCCTTCCTGGCGTAGCTTTCCGATTCGTTGGATAAGCCGAGTCCTTCGGAGAATCGCTCCATGGCCCTCAGTGCGTTATACCAGAGGGCGTTGAACTCAACAAGTTTCCCTTGCCGGTTCACGACGGGATCCCCGTTCGCGGTCCCTTCCATCCAGTGTCGCTCCGGATCGGGCGTCCCCAGGACGAGCAGGTCGTCTTCACAATGGAGGTCAAGGACTCTTATTCCCGACTCATACCGGGAAATCAACTCCACAAGGATTTCCCAGTTCTTTTCCGCGAATTCCAGTGAACCGGTCTTTTCGGTCAGCTTGTCGAGGGCATAGAGGAACCATAGCCCTGCGTCGGCCGCCTTCAAGAGCGCATGTCCAGTGGAGGGATCGATCTCGCTCGGCATGACCGCATCGTTGAGCTTGGCCATGTTGAGCCAGCGCTCGAGGATCTCGGCGGCGTCCCTGTATCGTCCCATCGAAAGGGTAAGTCCCGGCAGGGCGATAAAAGTGTCCCGTGCCTTTTCCGAAAGAGAAGGATATCCGGAAAAAAGGACGGACCCACGGTCGTTCCCCGAGGCAAAGAGGTGAAGGGCCGTCCGGGTCAAATCCCTGACAGCCGATGATTGGCCTGCGGGCTCGATCTTGCCGAAACGGCTTTGCTGGCTCGCAATTGCCGCCTTTTCAAATTCTTCGATCTGCTCAACGGAAGGATGGAAAGGTTCCGTGGAAAGGACCACGTAAACGGTTTCCCCTTCCTCCAGCTCCATCGAAAGGGTGCCCGGCGACCAGAGGTCCTCCGTGGACTGACCCGTAACCTCGTCGTTCTCATAAAGGACATGCTCGTGCCAGAGGGCTTTCGGGTGCCACTCCCCCTTGGGGAATGACAGGAAACTGCTCATCCCTCTCCCGTTTACCAGGATCCCGTTCTGGGCGGAATCCGCCTTGAAAGCATCATCGGGCCCCTTGGAACGCACATCCGTATAGAGACGGTGGGCAAAAAGGGGCCTCGTTTCGAGTTGAACCCGCTCGGGACTGGCAAGGAGTTCGTACTTGACGATGCAGGCGTCCTTCCCTTCGGGCATGAACACCGTTTTTCTCATGAGCAGGCTGTGCAGGACAAACAGGATGCTGGGCAGGGGGTTGGAGTGAAATTCCTGGATGTAGCGGAAACCATCGGGGTAGATGACATCCCTGTAACGGTTCGTTGAGATCTGGTACTTCTTGCCGCGGGTGAAGAGGGTTTCCTCCAGCTTGCTGACAAGGACTCGGTGCTGGGCGCAATCCTGGGGCCGGACGACGAGAAGCCCATGTTCCCTCCTCGTATTCGCCCCGGCTACCGTCGAGAAGCCGTAGCTTCCGCGACCGTTCGAGACGAGAAATTCGCGCCCGACCCCTTTCTCGTATGTGTTGACATCAACTTTCCCAAGGTACATGGCAACCATCCCCCTTCATGGCGTTTTCCACAAGTCTCCCCAAACGGCTCCACCTATATTCTACTGTACTTTTCGTAACCGGTCTGGAAAGAAGTTGTCCCAGTTCCCTAAGGGAGATGCTGGGGTTTTCCAGCCGTATCTGCACGAGTTCTCTAAAGGGAACCGGCAACCGATCCAGGAGGCCTGCGGAAAGCACTCGTTCAGCCAGTCCCATCTGCCTTTCCGCTGCATCCAGGCTTTTTCGAATGTTTGCGGAGTCGCAGTTGACGAGCTTGTTTGCCCTGTTCCTCATCGACCGCATCACGGACTTCTCCTCGAGCAGGAGGCCGGTCCGAAAAAGGTTCAAGCCGGTGAGAAAAGAGACAATTTGGCCCTGGTCCCTGATGAGGATATCCACGTGGGGCGAGCGGAGTCTCTCGGCGAATCGAACCCCTGCTAGCTTCAACAGGGAAACGGCCTTCTCCCTGAGAAAGATTTTCCTTTCCTCAACTCGGATGACGAGGTAGTACCCGGTCTGTGGAAGGTAGAGGGAGCCAAGAGCTCCCCAGATCCCCCTTAGCCACGCCCAACGGGCCTGTGGGTTCCTTTCGGGCACCCCCCGGCTGACGAGAAAAGCCCTTTCAATCAAAGCAGGCGAAACGGAAAGAGCCGGATGCCCCTTGAGGTCGGGGGGCAATCTAAGCAGCGAGCCGAGGTCTCCAAGTTCCCGCCAGTTTCCTTCGTTCCATAGGCGATGCAGGCGCCTGAAGACAAAAAAACGCTTTGAGAAAAGAACTTGAGCGTTGGCTTCCCTTCTCTCCTTCATGGAAAGGAGAAGGGCCGCGGCTTCAGAATCCGCATCCGCGGGGCTGGCGACGGGGCTGGTTAGCCATTCGTCCCAAAGCGCCTCGGGAATCGATCTCATCGGCTGATTTCTTTCGTCTCGCGGGCAACCTTCATAATCGCCTCCGAAACCCGCTGCGTTTGGTGCCGTACGAGTCCCCCCGGTGTGATTTCAAGGAAATCGCCCCGGATGACCTGGACATGGGCCCTGGTCAGGCGGACCTCTTCTCTCTCGTTGATAAGGACCGGCTCCGAACCCGTTTCCCGGTACCTCCCAAGAATTTCTCCCGGGACTTCGGTCTCGTTGACCAGGACGATGTCGGGATATTGCCCCAGGACATCCTTGATCCACCGGACATGGTCATAGACTGTGAATCCATCTGTTTCGCCGGGCTGGGTCATGACGTTGGCCACATAAATCCTGGGGACGTCCGCCTGGCGAATCGCCTCGGCTACCCCGGGAACGAGGATGTTCGGCAGGATACTCGTGAAAAGGCTGCCTGGGCCCAGGACAATCGCCTCTGCATCGCTGATGGCTTCCACCACTTCATTGAGAGGTTTCGCATCCGGGGGTTCCAGGTGGACTTCCTTCAGTTCGCGCCCGTGGAGGGCGACCTCAAGTTCACCTCTGTACCGGTTGCCCTTGGAATCGATACCCGCAATCGTCACGGCTTCGGTGGTCACCGGCAGGACCCGCCCCCGAATCGCAAGGAGCTTGTTCATCTCCTCCACCGCTAAACGGAAATCCCCAGCTAGCTCTGTAACGGCCAACAACACGAGATTCCCAAGGCAATGTCCCGCAAGTTCCCCCTTGTCAAAGCGAAAGTTCAGGATTCGGTTCAGGGCGCTGTCGTTCTCGGCAAGGGCGATGATGCAGTTGCGGACGTCGCCTGGAGGCAGGACTCCCCATTCCGTCCTGAGGCGTCCCGAACTTCCGCCCTCGTCGGTGACCGTAACGATCGCCGTGATGTTCCGCGTGTAGCCTTTCAGGCCCCGAAGAAGCGTCGATAGGCCTGTTCCTCCACCCAGGGCAACAACACGGGGTCCAGTAGCCAGGCGAAAACCTATGGCGCTCGACATGATTTCCCTGAGGCCGCGCCGTTTCCGCCCGACACGCTCCATCCAGACCGTCACGGCCGCTCCACCGACCAGAAGCCCAATCCCGAACGGAACAAGCCATTCCATCGCTACCACACCTGTTCCTTGTCGATATCCCGGTGCCTTACGACACAGGCATGGCCTGCTTCTCCAAGCCGGACCGCAAGCCATTCCGCTACGGCCACGGAACGGTGCCTGCCGCCTGTGCAGCCAATGGCGATGTGGATCTGGGTCTTTCCCGTCCCTTCGTAGAGAGGAATGATAAACTCGAAAAGCTCCTTTTGGCGCCTGAGAAATTCCTCCGCGGCAGGGAAAGCCTTGAGGATGAAATCGACGACTTCCGGATCCCTGCCGCTCTTGGCCCTTAACCCCAACTCATAGTATGGGTTCACAAGGAACCTGACATCCACGAGATAATCGCAGTCCTGCGGGATGCCGTGCTTGTATCCGAAGGAGGTCAGGAAAACCGTCAGTCGTCCGGGAGGAGTCCCCAGGCTCTCGAGAACGCGGCCCCTCAATTCCGAAAGATTGAGCCCGGTTGTATCCAGCACGACATCGGCAGCTTCTTTAAGGGGCCCCAGGCTTTCCCTTTCCCTCTGGATACCCTCCAGCGTTGAAAGGCCGGGTCCAAGCGGATGTCGCCTGCGAGTGCTTTCAAAGCGCCTGATCAAGGCAGCATCGGAGGCATCCATGAATAGGAGGACCACGCTGCCAAGGCGGCGTTTTAGGCTCTCCAGGACGGCTTCAAGGTCTCTCAGTAAATCGTCGCCCCTGATGTCGACCACGGCGACGATGCCGTGAAGAACGGCTGCCCTGTGCCTGCCAAGAACCTCGACCAGCTGGGGCAAGAGCGAAGGGGGGATGTTGTCGATGGCGAAGAAGCCCTGGTCCTCGAGGATGTGAAGGGCGGTCGATTTCCCTCCTCCGGACATCCCCGTGATGATGACGATCTTTTCCACGCCGGAATTGGCCGTTTCTGGCATGTTCGCCCCCCTAACCGTGGGAATGGCCATGCTTCTGGTGTGCAGCGCATTCCCCTTCCCACCCGTTCAGGATCTCAACAGCGTGGCGTAGGACCCCTGCGATGGATTCAAAGCACTGCCGGGCTCCCCTTTCACTGCCCGGGAAAGCGATCATGAGGCATTTCCCCCGCGTGACGGCAGTGCTCCGGCTAAGGATCGAACGATCCAGCAAGGGCTCGGTTTTCCTCCGCATCGCCTCCCCCAATCCGGGAACGATGCGCTCTGCCACATCCTGCAAGGCTTCTGGAGTCACGTCACGGCTGGAAAGCCCGGTGCCTCCGGTTACGAGGACCAGCTGCAGCCCCTCCAGGTCGGCCCATGTCCGGAGCGTTTCTGCAATCAAGAGGCGATCATCCGGCACGATAGCCGTCCTGGCAACAACAGCGCCAAGAGGGCCCACCAATTCCGCAAGGGCAGGCCCTGCCGTATCTTTCCTTTCTCCGCGACTCCCCTTGTCGCTAACCGTCAGGATCCCTACGCGCATGGGCCTCAGCAATGTCGCCTTTTCGGAGAGGGAAACAAAGCCGCCCCTGGCGGTTTCCAGCCTGAAAGAGGTCCCAGCGGGTTCGCCGACGCAAAAGACAGGCCCGTCCGTGCCAATTTCCATGAAAGTACCCTCTTCCAGTGGGCAGTCCAGGGAAAGGATAATCTGCCATTGCCCGTCTTTCAGTTTTTCGATTTCGCCTGGCCCCGAAGCAAAAATTTCTGCCGATTTTCCATTCACCATAATTTCACCTTTACTCCCGGAGTGGAGGTAAAACACGGGAAGGCTGTAGAGGTTCGACCCATCGACAAGGCGAATGACTCTCATCGTTCTCCTCCTTCTCCGGCCCGGTACTCCCCGCTCTTTCCGCCTTTTTTCATAAGCAGGCGAATCTCCCTGATCTCGATTCCCTTGTCCAGGGCCTTGCACATGTCGTACACGGTCAGCGCGGCGACGGAAACGCCGGTTAATGCCTCCATTTCGACACCGGTAACCTCCCTGGCCCTGACCCGGCATTCGACCCTGATTGCCGACCTTTCGGGAACAAGCTCACATCGAACAGAAGCGTTGTCAAGGCGAATTCCGTGGCAAAGCGGGATCAAGTACGGGGTCTGCTTCGTTCCCTGTATTCCCGCCAATTCCGCAATTCGCAGGACATCGCCCTTCCTGACCGCGCTTTCGCAAACCGTCTTGTACACTTGCTCCGGAAGCACAACCCACCCCTCGGCAATGGCTTCCCTTTCTGTTTCGGGCTTACCGGAAACGTCGACCATCACCGGGTGCCCATCCTTGTCGAGGTGCGTAAATTCAGGCATCGTTCATCCCCCTATCCGGGACATATGCTGGGAAGTCGCCGAGGCGTCCTTCCAGCATTTCGGCTTCTTCCACGCCTCGCTTAGGATCAAGTTTCGGACGGTTTCAAGGTCCCCGCTTCGAAGGGCTTCCCTGAGTGAAACCCCCTCGGTGCTGAAAAGGCAGCTACGCAGTTCACCAGAAGCGGTAACCCTGAGTCGATTGCAGGTTTCGCAAAAGTGATGGGAAACAGCCGCGATAATTCCGAGTCTCTGGCCGGTTTGCGCATGGACAAGATAACGTGCAGGGCCTTCCGGAACACCATGATTCGGATCACGCCTGCCTAGCTTCTCCGGGATCCAGTTCTCCCTGCCCGGCAGGCTATCGAGGATCGCATCCGCCGAGATGAACCGATCCCTGCTCCAAACTGAATCGTCCAGGGGCATGAACTCGATCAGTCTCAGGACCGCTCCGCAAGATCTTGCAAAATCCAGGAGATCCGGAATTTCCCCATCGTTGAAACCCCTGATAAGGACCGTGTTGATCTTGATTGAAAGGCTTGATCTCGACCGAATGGCACGAATTCCCTCCAAAACATCTTCCAGGGAACCGAGACGGGTCAGGGCTCGAAATCTATCCGGGTTCATCGAGTCCAAGCTGACATTGAGACCGGAAAGCGGAATCTTTGACAGTTCCTCAGCCGAAGCGAGCAGGAAAGATCCGTTTGTCGTGAGGGCCACGCGGAGAGTGGGGAGCTCGCCGACAAGACGCTTGAGAAAGTCAACCAACCCTTTCCTGACCATCGGTTCTCCACCGGTGAGACGGACTTTCCTGACTCCCATTCCTTGAAGGAGCCGGCAAAGATCCAGAATTTCCTCGTAGGTCAGGATTTCGTCGTGCCCAAGACAGCTGATCCCTTCCTCGGGCATGCAGTACTGGCAACGGTAGTTGCACCGGTCAGTGATGGAAATCCTCACGTAATCTAGCTTTCGGTTGAAAGACCCCATCAGTCCGGCCATCGATACCCTCCCATCGTTTCGACACCCTTTCTCCAAGCCGGGTCCTTGATCGCATCCAGGACAGCCCTGACTCCCGGATGACCGAGATGTTTCTCCGGTACAACCAGCTCGAAGGGTTCCCATGCCATCGTAACGAAATCCAGGCCAAAAGCGTCGGCAGCTGCCCGAATCCCAAGGGCAACGTCCACGATACCCGAAGCAACGCGGCTCGCCGCATCGAGGTGGGTGATGGCCTGCCCGGCATAGCCTGCGACATTTGAACGTTTCAGTTCGGCCTCCTCCAGGAACCAATCGAGAAGGACCCGAGTCCCGGCACCCGGTTGGCGGTTGACAATCCGGATATCCCTCCTGACCAGATCCTCTATCCCGGAGACTCCCTTCGGGTTTCCCTTTACGACCAGGAAGCCCTGCTCCCTGTAAAAAAGCAGGACCCTCCTCCAACTTTCGTTCCCGGAGAGCTCGGTGATGAAGGAGTCGTTGTATCGACCTGTTTTACCGTCAAGGAGGTGGCAGGCCGCAAGGTGTCCTTCCCCACGGGCAAGGGCGGTAAGCCCTCCGAGGCTTCCAACGGAGCGGATGGCCAAGTCGGCTCCCCTTTGCCGGACAGGCGTGACAATCCTCGAGAAGGCAGGGTCATCCGAACCCTGGAAAAGCGCCCGTTTTTCCCAGGGAACTGCCCTGGTGAACCAGACGGTCAGGCGAGTTCCCTTGGGGCATTCGACGATTTCCTCGGGCAGGAGGGCATAACCATCAGCCTCGTGCATCGCCCACATCGTCGACGCTCCTGAAGACAGGACCCATGATATCTTTCTCCCATCGATTTCCGCGGCCTTTACCCTGAGCCACTCCTCCACCCCGGGGGGTGAAGAATGGGGGAGCATCGCCTCGCACTCCAGGCCCTGCGTAGCGCCCAGGGCTCCCCGGAAGAGAGATTCATGCGAGGAGGGATCGACCGAAATTCCTGACATGGCAAGGACCGCAGGATAGGCCAGGCTCCAGACCGCCACAGCGGTCGACATCGGAAAACCCGGTACCCCAAGGACCAGCGCTCCTTTAACTTTTCCCAGCATGGCTGGCCGGCCCGGTTTCATCCGAAGCCATCGAAACAGGATTTCCCCCTCCGAGGAGATGACTTCCGCCGTATGGTCCCTCTTCCCCTTCGCGGTCCCGGCGCCAATGAGGATCAGGTCATAGACGTCCCCCATGCGGTCAAGCGTTTCCCGGATCAACTCCGCCGAATCCGGAAGAATGGGATGGACTTCAAGGTCAAAACCCCATTCCCTGAAAATCCCCCTCAAAAGGGACGAGTTGCTTTCGGGGACCTTGCCGCTGTCAACCTGGTCGGCCTCTATCCAATCCTTCATGGGACAGATTTCATCCCCGGTTGGGATAAAAAGGCATTTCGGACGTTGGAAAACCGGGATTTTCGCGACTCCAGCGCTGAGCAGGAGGGCCACAAGTACAGGCCCCACTTTTTCCCCCTGGCGCGCAAGGATCTGGCCGCGCATGACGTCTTCCCCGACGGGGCGGACATTTGCGCCCGGGGGCAAAGCTCTGGATAGAAGAAGCTCGCCGCCTTCCGCGAGCGATGTATCCTCCACCATGACAACCGCATCGCACCAATCCGGGAGAGGACCACCGGTATTGACCCAAAGGAAATGCTCTTCTTCCAGGCGGACGACCGTAGCAGGGGTTGCCCTGCTCGTTTCCGCGGCCACGACGGCATACCCGTCGACAGCCGACGCGACGTAATGTGGAACGTTCCGGTTCGAAAGGACATCCTCGGCCAGGATGAACCCCAGCCCTTCCTCCGTGGGGAGGAGGGCAGGCTTCGGGTGCCCGAGTTCGCTAACCGCCTCCAGGATCATTTTCCTGGCCTCCGAGAGGGTGATGTGTTCCCTGCATGGGTTTACCATTCCAAGACCTCCACGGTTTCTCCCGTACGGCGGGTTTCTTCGGTCTCCGGAAGCCGGATGAGTCCATTTGCTTCCTTAAGGACCGAGACATACCCCGATTTCCCCGGCGCCGGAAAGACTTCTCCGCCCCTGACAACGGCAGGGATGAATTCTTCTACCCCAGCCCGGCCAAATACATCGGAGCCCAACCTGGCCGTGAGGCTCTTGAAGGGGACGGCTTCAGTCCCGACAAGGCGGTAAAGGAGCGGCAACAGGACAGTAATCGCCACGATCGAACAGGATAGGGGATGGCCCGGCAGGCCGACGACCAGGCGCCTTTCAGGCAGGCAGCCCGCGATGAGCAAGGGTTTGCCCGGGCTCATGTTGACTCCCCTCACGAGCAATCCGGGTGAGGGAAGATCGCTTAGGATTTCTGAACAATAGTCCCTGACGCTTACCGAAGAACCACCGCTCAAGAGGAGCACGTCGTTTTCCGCCAGGCCAATCCTGACCGCGTCTGCCAGTTTTTCCCTGCAGTCGGGAACAATCTCCAGGCGCCTGGCAGGAAAACCGTGATGCGCAAGAAGGAACTCCAGGAACCAGGCATTCGCATCCCTGACCTTGCCTTCGGGAAGAAACGACGTTTCCGCGGGGACGATTTCATCCCCGGTCGAAAGAATCCCGATCCGCAAATCCAGCAGGTTAACGGTACAAAGTCCCAGGGTCGCCATGATCCCGACGTTTCGGTAGTCCAGTTTTTCGCCTGGCTTGAGGATCGTCTGCCCCTTCCTTATTTCTTCACCCCGGATGATCACGTTTTCTCCGGCCTGGAGCGCCTTTCGGACTTCCAACCAGTTCCCTGCCTGTACGGTATCCTCTATCATGACGACTGCGTCTGCACCCTCAGGAAGCATCCCCCCGGTATGGACCGACAGGCACTCACCTACACCGACAAGGGCTCGCGTCGGCTCTCCCATAAGGATTTCTCCCTTGATGCGGAGAAAAACGGGGGCCGTATCGGATGCACCTGCCAGATCTTCAGACCTGATGGCATACCCATCCCGGGTACTTCGCGAAAACTGCGGGTAATCAACAGTCGACCGAAGGCACAACCCGCTACGATTCCCAAAGGAATCTCCCAGGGGGACAGGACGGGTTGCCAACGGCCACGGAAAACCGAGGGGCACTGAGACGTATTCGATCGCTTCTTCCCGCCTCATCAGTTCCTTTGTAAAACCCGACATGCCGAATCCTTCATCCTCTCTCCTTCTCAGGGCCGCTGGACAACCAGGACCGGGTAGCCCTTTTCGCCCAATGTTTTCGCAAGTGTTTCCGCCGAGGCCCTTTCCGTTCCCGACCGGACGAGCACTTTGAAAAGGATTGCCTCCCCTGCCTTCGCCTCGACGAGCCGTGCGGGAAATCCTTCCTGTTTCAGTTTTTTTACGAGATTCTCAGCGTTGGAGCGATCCTTGAAGGCTCCAACCTGCACATTCCACGCCTCTTTCGCATTCGCCTCCACCGTTGGCTTGGCCTGGACGGCTGCTGGTTTTGTCGTCGTGCTTGCTGCGCCTGCAGCGACAGGCGCAGGCAGCTTTGTTTTCGGAACAGCCGGCTTCACTTCAGGTTTTGGCTGGACATCCTTCGCTTTCGGGACAGGGGGCACAGCTGTGGGAGCACTCCCTTCAGGCACGGCCACGACCTCTCCGCCACTTCCGGCAGACGTTGTATCAACTGGCTTCCCTGGTTGATCTCCTGTCGGGCTTATTGCCTGGACCTCCTCGACACCCGGAGGGGTGATTTCGCCTTTGGGGGAAGGAAAGAAAAACATCCTGATCCCGAGGACAAGTATCCCGACAGCCACGAGGCCAACGATGGGAAGCATGAAGTGGCCAAACCCAAAGCTCGGCCTGCGGGTACGGTTCCGACGGCTCCTCCGCGATGGAAGTCGCCGTTGCGGGCGCGGATGCCCTCCCGCGGGTTCCTCGCCTTCTTCTTCCAGTTCCCAATCGTCGGGCTCAGATCGCATTTTTGTTCCCCCTTTTCCTTTTTTCGACAAGGTTTTCCATCCAATCCACCGCTTCCGGCCCCGCCCAGGAAAGACGGTATTCCAACTCTGCTTCCCGTGGGCTGGAGAATCGAGCTTCGCATCCCTTTCCAAGGTATTCTGCAATCGCACGCTTCAAAAGCTGGAACTTCCTCTCGGCGCCTCGAATCCCGGTAAAAGCCTGGTTGCCCCAGGGGGTGAGCGGTTTGGGAACAAAGGCATTCACCGAAAGCGAAATGCCCATGTGCAGTTCCTTCCGAATCATTCCTGCAAGGCCGGCAATCGCGAGCACATCTTCATCCGTTTCTGTCGGAAGCCCCACCATAAAGTAGAGCTTGACTTTTTTCATGCCCTCCCTGCGCGCCATCTCAAGCTTATCAAGGATCTGCCCATTGGTGAACGGCTTGCCGCAATGCAAGCGCAAGGCATCCGCGCCTGCCTCGGGGGCAATCGTCAGGCTTTCCCGCCCAGACTCCCGCAATGACCGGACCATTCTCGGCGTCAAGTTGTCAATTCTCAGCGAGGCGAAAGAGACCCCTTTCCCGAGGCTTTCAATACGATCAAGGAGCTCATCCAGCCCGGGGTAATCCCCGGCTTCGGGCGTGACCAGCCCAACCTGGGCAAAAGACGCCTGGGAAGCGCACTTTTCCAGCGCTTGCAAAACCGCCTCAAGAGGTCTCTGCCTTAGCGGCGAGAAACAGGCGGGAAGGACACAATAGGGGCAACCTCTCATGCATCCCCTTTGCAACTCAAGGAGGAGAGTGTCCCCGAAGGCGGAGTTGGGACTGATCCATATCCCGTGCCCGAGCGATTGCCCACAAGGCGTAATCGCGACCCTCTTGGTCCCGTTTTTAAGCGAATCGAGGGCTTTCTCTTCCCCAGCTTCCGGAACAAGGATCGAGGGGTGCTCGTCCATCGTTTTCAGCAACTTCTCCCGGTCCCCTCCCCGTGTGTAGTTCCGGAAACACTTGACGAGGAAAGGGATGACGGGTTCGCCATCTCCCAGTACGATAAAATCGGAAACTGCGAGAAGCATCGAGGGATTGATGGAAGTGAAGGCTCCAGCCGCCCCGATAATGGGAAATCCCTCAGTTTCCCGCTGCTTTCTCCTCAAAGGGATGCCTGCAAGATCCAGAATTTGGAGGAAATTCAAGGCATCCGGTTCGTAGGCAATACTTGCGGTTATGATGGGAAAATCCTGCAGCGGACGGCGGTTTTCTACAGAAATGTTGGGGATTGGCGAATGAAAGAACCGTTCAACGCCAACCCCCAGCCTTTTCAACTGGTAAAAGACATAATGAAAACCGAGGTTGGAAATCGCGGTTCCGTAACCCGAGGGAAAAACAAGGGCCCAAGACGGGTCGCCCCCATGGGGTACCGGAAGAACCGCCACTTCTTTCAACGTGACGGATTCCCACTCCCTGCCAGACCGGGAAGGGCCCAAGGCTACGGAAGCACCCCTTCTTCCCTTCAAGAAACCGGCGCCTCCCGGCCGTTCGTTCAGTCCCCAGCCTTCCGCCGACGGATGACCGACGGAATGTCAAGGTGGTTCGTCGGCACCCCACTGATCTTGAAAAGATCCTCATCCTGCGAGGAAGACCGGACTTCCGCCTCTTCCAGGTCAATCCGGTTTTTCCGGACACGCTGGACCGGTTGGACCGGTTGAGGAGAAACGGTCCTACGAACGGTCTCTACCTTCCTGATCGGAGACGGGGCTGCCGGCTGTTCGGAAAAACCAGTCGCAATCACCGTGATTTGTATCTTTTCTCCCATGGAAGGATCAACAACATTGCCCCAGATGATCGTTGCATCTTCATCAGCCGCTTCCGTGATAACCCCGGCCGCCTCGTTTATCTCGTGGATCCCAAGGCTTGCGCCGCCGGTCACGTTGAACAGGACACCCTTGGCTCCCGCCATCTGGGTCTCCATCAACGGACTGTTGATCGCCGCCCTTGCGGCGATTTCTGCGCGGGCCTCTCCTTCCGCCTCTCCTATTCCCATGATGGCTGAACCGGCGTTGCTCATGACGGTACGGACATCCGCAAAATCGACGTTGACAAGTCCGGGACGGAATATAAGGTCGGTCACTCCCTGCACAGCCTGTCGAAGTACATCATCCGCAAGACGGAAGGCATCGCAAAGAGCCGTCTTGCAATCGGAGATTTCGAGCAGCTTGTCATTGGGAATGACAATCAGGGCATCGACCTTGTCCTTCAGGTTTTCTATCCCTGTTTTCGCCTGCATGAGCCGCTTCCTGCCCTCGAATGAAAAAGGCCGCGTAACGACGGCGACAACAAGAACCCCCATTTCCTTTGCCACCTCGGCAATCACCGGGGTCGATCCTGTGCCGGTCCCGCCGCCCATCCCTGCGGTCAAAAAGACCATGTCCGCCCCTTCAAGAAGCTGGCGGATCTCTTCCCTCGATTCCTTCGCCGCCTTCATTCCGACTTCAGGATCCGCTCCGGCTCCCAGCCCACGGGTCAATTCCTTGCCCAGGACAACCCTGACGTCCGCCTCCGAGGTTTGGAGGTGAGCCATATCCGTATTGGCTCCCACGAACTCCACGCCGACAAGTCCGCTTCGGGCGATATGGTTCAGCGCATTGTTCCCGCCTCCACCAATACCCATAACCTTGATAACTTCCCTGAATGGACGACTCGTTTTCTCGATCTCAAAAATGTCGGCCATGCCGTTCGCCTCCTGCAGGATCAAGAATGGTCAAAACAAGTCCTTCACAGATTTCCGGATGTTGTCCATCACGGTCTTGAGTGCTCCATCGCCAGCTTTCTTCCTGCCGTTTCCCGAGGACACCCCTACCCTGCCGCGCCTTGCGCGGAACGATGAAGCTCCCCCCTCGGTCGGCAGGTCCGACTCCATGTAACGATACGGATTCCGCTCCTTCTCGAGAATGTACCGGATAATCCCCGCGCCACCGGTGTACTCTTCGCTGTTCATCCCGGGGGGCATTCGGCCGGCGTCCACCGGGCCTGCAACGCGGACGGGCAAGTCCAGCAGCCTGGAAACGTAAGCATCCAAACCGGACAACCTGGAAACGCCACCCGTCAGGACAATGCCTCCCGGCATCATGGATATGCCAGACTCCTTCAGTTCGTTTTCCACAAGAGAAGAGAAGAGTTCGTCAAGACGACAAGCGATGACCTCAACAACCTCCCTGACGCTGAAAGAGAGCGTCTTTCCCATACTCTCAACTTCGATTTTTTCATTTTGCCCAAGGCTGTCGGGAGAAAGGGACACGCTCTTCTTCAGGGCATCGGCACGACTTATCGGGATCCTGAGCACACAGGCCAAGTCATTGGTGATATGGTCTCCACCCACAGGAATGACAGAGAGCCTCCGAGGCCTTCCTTCGGAAAAAACGGAGACCCCGGTCGTCCCGCCACCGAGGTCGACCACCGCAACGCCCGCCATCGCCTCTTCGTTCGAAAGGCACCCCAGGGAACTGGCTAGTGGCTTCATGACAAGCCCCGAGACTTCAAGACCGGCTTTGCTGACACAGTTGACGACGTTCTGGATGACCGCGCTCGGCACAATGATCGACTGGAGCTCGACCTCCAGCCGGACGCCGGTCATATCGAGGGGATCATCGATCCCCGAGTGACCATCCAGGGTATATTCGACGGGTATCGTATGGAGGATGCAGCGGTTAACGGGAACGGCAATCTCTGATTGGGCAGCCTCTATGATCCGGTCCACATCTTCTAGAGTTACCTGCCTCGCCGAACGGCCAAGCGATATCATCCCCTTGGTTCGGACACTGGTGGTTTCGGCACCTGAAAAAGCAACCGTCACCTTGTCGATCCCAAGACCCACCATACTTTCGGCGTCTTCAACGGCAGCCTGTATGGAACGGGTGGCCTGTTCCAGGTTGACGATCATCCCTTTCCTGATTCCCATGGAAGGGGCCTCTCCAACACCGATAATCTGTGCTTCTCCCGAGTGTGTGTCCATTTCTGCCACAACCACTGCGATTTTTGTCGTTCCCAAATCCAAACCGACCAAAAGATCGGGTTCGTCTTTCAATTCGTTTCGCTCCCTTCCGGCCTCCGCCTCTTACCGTCCATTCCGTCAGGAGGAACATTGCTGGCGACGATCTTCCCTTCGTAGGTGGCATCGATGACCAGGCTTGGTTGCTCGGCCTGCGCCCTCTCAGCCAGTATTTTCCGCGTGGCGGAAAATATGGTATCCCAGTTTTCGGTATGATCGCCCAATTCCAATTGTATCCTTTGGTTGTTCCTTTGCGCAACGACTTTCAAGAATCGGGCCCCTCCACGAAGAGACACCGTGACAGAAATCGTCTTACCAAGCCAGCCCTGCCTGGAAAGCTTCTCCTGCCATCGCCGGAGATCCTCCGTAGGAAGGGTGGATTTCTGGACAATCGTGTCCCGTTTATTGATATCTCCAAAAGGCCCCTGGAGACTCTTGTCCCAATGCCATAGTGGAAGGGGTCCATCGCCGGCAGTCGCCTTACCCGGTTTCGCGTCGATCGAAAATGATTTTGGCCAGATGTGCCCATCCGTTGAAAGGACATAGTCCCGTCCGCGGTAAACCAGATCAAGCCAGGGAACATAGGGCTGGGCAGAGATCACGATCCGACCCCACCCCGAAATCGAAACGGTTATTCCCGCCGGATAGCGTTCTCCAAGTTCCCGGGCAATCGCTTCCCTTCGCAGTACCGGTATGACCCAGAAACGCCTCGAAAGGCTGCCGATCGACCTCCACAGGACAGGATCGGGAAGGCTGCCGGGGGGCGTGACAGTCAGTTCAACCAGCCTAAGTGCCTGGTAGTGGTTTTCAAAGCCGCACAGGACACCGAGAAGAAGGGCTAGCCATAGGAGCTTCCGCCCCGGGTTGCCCCGTTTACTCCCAAGGGCCACCGAGGAGGTTCACCTCCAATTCCAGCCAAACCCCGGCCGTCTCATAAACTCTCTGCCTGCAGAGGCAAATAAGATCCCAGATATCACTGGCCGTGGCAGAACCGGCATTTTCAACGAAATTGGCATGAAGAGGCGAAACTCTCGCGTTTCCGACAGTCAACTCCTTGCAGCCTGACCGGTCTAGCAAAAGCCCCGCGGGTTCCATTCCAAGCCCAGGGTTCTTGAAAACACATCCGGCTGTCATCGCTCCGTGCGGCTGTCCCTTGCGGAGCGACCAAAACCGCAAGACTTTTTCCCTGACAAGCGATCTCTCTGCGACTTCAAGCTTCAAGCAGCATCGGGTTACCAGCCTGGGTTCGGACGCGAGTGAACTGAAGCGGTAATCAAAACGGATCTCAGCGGAATCCCAGCGCCTGAGACTTCCGTCCCTCTCCACCGACTCCACCCATTCTACGGATTGCCCCATGGAATCTGCCCCCGCCCCCGCGTTGCACATCAGGGCACCACCGATGCTTCCGTGAATTCCTGTGGCAAATTCCAGGCCTGAAAAACCGTGGGAAAGGCAAAAATTAAGCAGACGCCGAGTCGGACATCCGGCATCTGCTTCGACAAGAAGCATCCCATGGTCCCCCCATGCCCAGGAAAAGCTGTCCATTCGCCCCATCCACACGGTGAGTCCAGCGAGACCCGCTGGATGGACAAGGATATTGCTGCCCCCGCCAATCCGCCAGGTAGGGATGCCTTCCTCTTGGCAGAATGCAAAGGCCCCGTATGCTTCATGGGGTTCGCGCGGGGCAATAAGGAACTCTGCCTCGCCCCCCGCCTTCCATGTAGTCAAGGGAGCAAGAGGGACACGATTCTGCAGGGAGATTTTCAGTTGTCGTTCAAGCGCTGCAGGCCATGGCATTGGCTACGGACTCTTGTTGCTCGAGGCGGCTCATGAGCTGTTCGCAAGCCGCGTTGACATTCCCCGCCCCCAGGGTTAGGACAAGGTCGGCACGCCGTGCTTCAGCACCGATCCGCTCTACGGCTTCCGCAAGGTCGTTGCAGAGCGTTACCTGGCGAGCACCCTTTTCTATCATCGTTCGGGCGATGAGATCTGAACACACCCCCGGGATAGGGGTTTCGTCGGCCCCATAGATAGGAACCAGAAACAGGCGGTCGGCCTGAGTCAGGACCTCGGCGAATTCCCTGTAAAGGGCGGCTGTTCGGGTAAACCGATGCGGCTGGAACAGGGTTACGATTCGGCGGCCGGGGAAGACCGAGCGGACAGCCCTAAGTGTCGCTGCCACTTCCCTGGGGTGATGGCCGTAATCGTCGTAAAGGTCGATCTCACCCACCGAACCCATGTACTGGAGACGACGCTTTGCTCCCTTGAAAGCTTTAAGGGCATCACTCGCCGTTTCAAAGGGAACGTTCATGCAAGATGAAGCCGCACAGGCAGCCAGTGCGTTCAGGACGTTGTGGTCTCCCGAAACCTTCAGGGTAATCGAGCCCTTCACCTTTCCATGGTGAAGGACGCCGAATGAAACTCCGCCACCGGGGATGTGGTCCACGTCAAATGCGCCCCAATCCCATCCTGACCCCCAGCCGTAAGTCGTGTAATGTGCCGCTCCTCCGTTCGCCCGGTTTAGCTCGATGAGTCGCGCCGCCCCCAGGTCTTCCCCACAAATGACAACGGATGAATCCTTCTTACGGTTCTTCAGGAAGCGGATAAAGGCCCATTCGACTTCTTGCCGGCTCTTGTAGTGGTCGACATGATCCCAATCCACGTTGGTGACAACCGCAACATTCGTCCGAAAAAGTTCGAATGAACCATCGCTCTCGTCAAGTTCAGCTACCATGGGAAGTCCCGCTCCCAAGCGGGCATTCGCTCCGATGTCGCAGATTTCACCCCCGATGGCCACGGTTGGCTTCAGCCCCGCCCGGTCAAGGATCAATGCTGCCATAGATGACGTAGTCGTCTTTCCGTGAGTCCCTGCGATCCCAACGCCAAAGCGCTCGTTGAAGAGGGCGCTTAGGACCTCTGCGCGCCGGGCGACAGAGATTCCCCGCCTGCCGGCCTCGATCAGTTCCTCGTTATGATCGGGAATGGCACTGCTGTAAACCAGCAAGTCGGGGCTGTAGCGATCCAGGTGGGCGGGATCGTGCCCAAGGACGCAATCAACCCTCCGGGCAAGCAGTTTTTCCATGTAGTAGGAGTGAGCCATGTCGCACCCTGACACCTCGAAGCCGAGTTCGGAAAGAAGCGCTGCCAACCCGCTCATCCCTGAACCTCCGATTCCAAGCAGGTGGACGTTCCTGATCCTGTCATGGCTCAGTTTTAGTCCGTCCAACTTCCGTCTCTCCCTTCAAGAGTCTTGAGGATTTCCCTTAAAAAGCTCTGGTTGATTTGCTCTGCCGCGATTCCCGGATCCGCGGGGAAGGTTTCACCCGCATCACACGGTGGCCCCAGTTGCTGAAGCTTGGCCACAAATTCCGCCACGTTCCCCTGAACCTCATCCCAGACAAGCCCATGTCCGCCATCACTGAAAAGCTGCGCGTTGACCGACTGGTGATCGTCCTGGGACCCAGGCCAGGGAACAACCAGGGCCGGAATCGCCCAGGCCCGCAACTCAGACAGGGTTGAAGCTCCTCCCCTTGCAACGGCAACATCCGCCAGGGAGTAAAGCATTTCCATGTCCCAACGCCGCGGTATCCCCCAGACTCTATCCGACAGGTGATTATCCCCCGATTCCTTCCCCATGACAAGGAAGGACCATTCCCGAAATTCGGCTAGCCTCGATATCTTAACGACCCTTTCGATAAGGGAACGACTCCCCAAGGATCCACCAAGGACGAGGCAGTTTATTCCGCCGGGAAACTCACCCAAGCCTAGTTTATTCCAAGCTTCCCGGCGAGGCAAACGCTTCATGGAGCGAACCGGGGTTCCTACAGGGGTGAACTGGCTTGGTGGAAAGGGCCTGCACTCATTCCAGCCTGACAAAAGCCTAGCACCCAATCTCACCCCCAAGCGCGTGACCCGTCCCGCAACGGCGTTCTGCTCGTGAACCAGGATGGGAACACCTTGCAACCGTCCAGCCGCAAGAACCGGGAAAGAAAGATAGCCTCCAAACAGGACGCATGCGTCTGGCTTTCTTTGCCTGAACAGGCGACCCATTTCTCCTACGGCCCGGAAAATCTGCAGCCAGCGGGCCAACGAAGCGGTCCCCCTCGTACCTATTGGGGAACCCTCGCACGGCAGGGTGACCGCTTCCAGCCCGGCATTCCCGTAAATCTCCCGCTCAAGGGGTCGGCTCCCCGAGACATAGGTTATTTCAATGTTCCCAAACGTGGAGGCCAACCATTGGCCGAACGCCATCGCGGGGCAGATATGCCCACCGGTTCCCCCCGCCGCAAGGATGAGACGTTTTACGCAAGCTGTCGGCATCGGCTTAGCCTCAGGAGGAGTCCTACCCTAGCCCACATCATGACCAGGGAACTCCCTCCGTAACTCAGGAAAGGCAAGGGCATCCCGGTCAGCGGAATCAACTTCGTCACACCACCGATATTGATCGCCATCTGGATAAAGACGTTCAGGCACAATCCCCAGACCAGGCAAGCCTCGAAGGACCCCTCCAGGCGGCGGTAGTGGCCAAACAACCGGAAATACCACAAACCGAAAAGGGCAATAACCGAGAGAGATCCCGCCAAACCCAGTTCTTCTCCTATTGCAGCCAGGATAAAGTCCGTGTGGGAAGCCGGCAGGTACTTGAGTTTCTGAAGTCCCTGCCCCAACCCCATTCCCCAGATTCCACCGTTGGAAAAGGCCACAAGGCCCTGAATGGCCTGGAAACCGCTCCCGAGGGGCTCTTCCCAAGGATCGAGAAAGGCTTTCAAACGCCGGAGCCGGTAACCGTGAGTGAAAATGAACGGGAAACCCAGGGCCGCCAGCCCGCCCCCGCAAACCAGGGGGAAGCCCCAGCCAAAAAGCGGGACATAGATACCCATCGCCAGGACAAAGACAAGGATCGTACTCCCCATGTCCGGCTGAAGAAGCAACGGAATCACGGAGATCGCTCCCAAGATGACGACCTTGAAAAAACTTCCAGCCGGTGTTTCCTTACTCCGGTTTTCGAATAGCTTTCGGCTTGCGTGAAGGGTGAAGGCGAAAAAGAGGACATCCGCCGCCTGGACCGTTACAATGCCGAGGTTGACCCATCGTCTTGCACCGCCTGCCGAAACCCCCGTCACAGGGAAAAGGGGCAAAAAGCAGAAAACTACGGCAATCACCCAGAAAAGCCCGCTCTTCTTCCTCCAGGCTTCGATTGGCACCGAATAGGTGATCAACATGACCAGGAGACCTAACAACAGCCATACGGCCTGCTTGATTCCCAGGGCCTGAGGCGATCCGAACCGAGCCATGGAAATCGGGCTCGACGAAGAGCTGATCATGATAACCCCAATCCCGCTCAGGAGAAGCGGGATCAGCCAAAGCAAGGGATCCGCGCTCCCGTGCTCCTGATGGAACCTGGGGGGGGAATCAGGTGCGTTCCGGGCAATCCCCAACGGTTTCCCCTCCCTGCATGGCATGGACCAACCTCTGGAAATGCTTCCCGCGCTCCTTGTAGTTGGGATAGGCATCCCAGCTTGTGCAGGCCGGTGAAAGAAGAACGGTCTCTCCCGGACAAGCTTCCCGGCGAGCCCTTTTCACCGCTTCCTCCATATCCACGACCGGGATGATCCCCTCAAATTGCACCCTTTGTAGGGATTCTACGATTTTTTCCCGCTCTGCCCCCAGAACGAGAGCGATCCGCGCATGCTTCTTGACCGCTTCTGCCAGGGGGGTGTACTCTTCTCCCTTGCCTTGCCCCCCCAGGATGACAATCTTTACGCCGGGAAGGGACCCGAGTGCGGTCATGCTGGCGGCAACGTTGGTTCCCTTCGAGTCGTCGACATAGTTCACGCCGTCTATCGTTGCGACCGCTTCGCACCGGTGAGGAAGCGCCGGGAAGGAAGCCAGCAATGGCTCGACCCGGCCTGTGTCCAACCCTAGAAGGTCGATCGCAGCTATTGCCATGGCTGCATTTTCAAGGTTGTGCCGCCCTAGGAGAGGGAGGTTCCCATAACGGAACAACAGCCGTGAGACGCCTTCCCTCCGCAGGGTTGCCTCCGTATCCCCCATTTCTATCCGGCCATCGACCCGGTTAATGCCGCTTTTCCATCCAAGGGCCAGTCGGTGGATCGATGGAATTTCCTTGAAAAAAGCAAGCTCCCGCTCCTGGATGATCGCCCATTTGCCGGGCTTCTGCATCCTGAGGAGGTTTGCCTTGGCCGCGACGTAATTTTCGTAGGATCCGTGCCAGTCAAGGTGATCCGGGTCAAGGTTCGTTACAATCGCAACGTCTACGGAAAGCTCGCTTGCCCAGTTAAGCTGGAAACTGCTCAGCTCCATCACGAGAAAATCAAGGTCCGAGTCCGCGTAGTCCGCAAGGGGGCGGCCAATGTTCCCGATCGCAGCCGCTTTCTCCCCCAATCCCTTGAGAAGGTGCCCCACGAGCGCCGTGGTTGTGGATTTACCATTGCTCCCCGTGACACCGACGAGTCTCCCTTTCAGGTGAGGGGCAACGAAATCCAGTTCCCCGACGATGGGAATAGCCCGTCTTTCCGCTTCCCTGACCGGAAGGGCAGCAGGAGAAATACCCGAACTCAGCACGATCATGTCCGATTCCCAGAGACGGGCTCCATGCCCGCCGAATTCGAACCCGATTCCCCGGGAAGACAACTCTTCCGCGGTTTTCTCGCGGAATGTTCCGCAATCGGAAACAAAAACGGTGGCTTGCTTTCGAGCAGCGAGGGATGCCAGCGATATTCCGCTCAATCCCGCCCCTATGACTCCGATCCTGACTCCTTTAAGGCATCCCCCAACTCGCATGCGATTACCCCCAGATTTCCAGTGCCTTTTTAAGGGCGAAACCCGTTCCGATCATCCCCCCCGCATGAACAAGCCAGAAACGGACGACCACCTGCGTTTCCGCCCAACCGAGAAGCTCAAAGTGGTGATGCAGCGGGCTCATCCTGAAGACCTTGCGCTTGAACCCGCGTATGGCTACGATCTGGATCGCGACACTCACCAGTTCCACTCCGAAAAGGAAACCAAAGGGGACAAGAAAAGGCAACCCGCCACCGACGACGCAAAGGCTCACCAGGAGTCCTCCCAGGAAATGCGACCCCCCGTCTCCCATGAAGACGCCGGCAGGATAGGCATTATGCCATAAGAACCCTGTGCAGAGCCCCAGGCCGATGCATGCTGCCTGGACTGCCGCAGGGGAACCTGGTCCAGACAGCAACGCCAGCCCAAGGAAACTGATCCCGGAAATCCCGGCGGCAAGTCCATCCAGCCCGTCGGTCACATTCACCGCGTTCATCATCCCAACAGAGAAAAAAGTCAGGACGAGGATTGCCAGGAGAGGTTGAAACGATATCCCCGGCAAAAGGATTACCCTGTCCATTAGCACGACGTAGGCACTCCATGGCAGGGCAACTACAACCTGGAGAGCAAGTTTTTCCAGGGACTTCAGCCCTTCGCTCGACTTGCTGGAAAATTTGAGCCAATCGTCTGTGAACCCGACCGCAAAAGCTCCAAGGGGCAACCCCCAGATTCCAGGGATAGAAGCCCATCGGATCCCGCCGGCTGCAACAAGACCCAGGACACAGGCCAGAGGGAAGACAACTCCTCCCATCGTGGGAGTCCCGCTCTTCCTCTCGACGTGGCTGGCAAGGCCGTAGGACTTTTCCACTTGCCTGATTTCCCACTTTCGGACCAGCCGAATCCAGTATCCTTCAAGGAAGATGGTTGCAACGCCTACAATCGAGCTCAGTGCCCCTCCCATCAGGGCGTTCATGATCGAGAGAGTCCTTCCACGACTGATTCAAGACCGTAACTCCTGGACCCTTTCACAAGCACCGTGTCTTCCGTTCCGACAATCCGCTCTAGAAGAGCGCCTGCTTCCTTCCCATCCTTTGCCCACCACAGGGAAAGCGTGCCTGGCTCGGTTTCCTCCCTGAAGGGTTCCCACTCCTCCCCCACAAGGACGACCCCGTCAAGGAATCTCGTTTTTTCAAGGATCATTCGATGCAGGTCCTTTGAAGCTTCCCCCAGTTCCCTCATCCCCCCGAGAACCGCCCAACGGCGACCCGGAACCTGCAGTTTCCCTAGAACTTCGAGTGCCGCGGAAACGGAAGAGGGGTTGGCATTATAGGATTCATCGATCACAAGATGGACCTTGCCATTGCGAATCCACTTCCCTCGCCCCTTCAGGGGGGAGATCGATGAGACCCCCCTCAGGAGACATTCCGGTGGAATATGCATCGAAAGGCCGACCATCATCGCAAAGCCAAGATTGTTCGCATGGTGGGCCCCCTTCAATGAGGATCGGCAGATCCAGCTTTGCCCTCCATAGGAAAGCCCTACCCGGAGGTTGCCTTCGGAGTTCTCCGTAGCTTCGGTAAGGATCAGGGCACTTCCCTTCCTGAAACCCACCCCGGCCATCCGGATGGGAAAATCGCCCTGTTCAAGGGCTCCGCGAAGCCTATCATCGTCGGAGTTGAAAATGAGCAAACCCAGGCCATCCCGCGGAATGATCTCAAGCTTGGCAGCAAGGACTCCTTCAAGGTCTCCCAAACCCTCCAGGTGAACCGGGGCGACAGCTGTAATCACGGCAACCGTCGGAGGGAAATGCTCAACAATTTCTGCAATTTCCCCGGGATGATTTGTTCCCACTTCGAAAACGATAACTTCCGTATCCGGCGGCATGCCCAGGACGGTCAGTGCGCATCCGATGAGCGTGTTGTGGCTTCTCCGTGCAGCGTGCACATGAACCGAGGTCTCCAGGGCCGATCGGATCAGTTCGCGCGTCGTTGTTTTCCCGACACTTCCTGTCACAGCAATACGCTCACGGGGAGCCACTTCCCCGAGATAGGCTTCTGCGATCCTGACAAGGGCTTTTTCAGCATCCTCGACGATGAGACAGGAAACCCCGGCCTTCCTTATGGCGTCTGTCCAGGGAGCAAGTCCCTTCTCTGTTCCAACCAGAAGGAGGGCTCCCTTCGTTAGAGCCTCTCCCACGAAACGATGCCCATCCGCATGTTCTCCTGGAAGGGCGATGAAACCGTCCCCTGGCTGGACATCCCTGCTGTCCGTCCAGAGGCGTTCTGGCAAATATCCGTCGGGCCCCAGGAAGCGACCCCCGCACCAGGCCGCCGATTCGGCAAGTTTCGGCCTTTCCTTACGCACCGGGCCACTCCATTCCCCGGGCTTCCGCCCAGTTCTTCACCGTTTCTTTGTCGCTATAGGGCAGGAACTTCTCCCCGATGATGATGTACGGTTCCGGTCCCTTCCCGGAAACCAGGACAATATCTCCAGATTTTGCGCGGTCCAGGGCATAATGGATCGCCTCCGGACGATCGAGGATGATCCTGTGGCTTGAGAGGCGCTTGCCTCCCTGGATACCTTCTTCTATCTGGTGAGCTATCGAGGCCGGGTCTTCGCTTCGCGGGTTATCCATCGTTATGACAAGTTCGTCAGCAAGCTCCGAAGCAACCTCTCCCATAAGGGGCCGATTGGGTGCATACCGATCCCCGCCCATTCCGAATACCGACCAGATCTTTCCTTTCGCTAGTTCTCCCAAGGTTTTCAGGACATTCCGGAGGGCGTCCGGGCTGTGTGCATAGTCAATAATGCAGCAAACCCCATTTTCGAAAAGATACCGTTCAAGGCGACCCGGCACTTGGGGGGCTTTTTCCAGCCCCTGGTCGATTGCTTCTTCTCCAATTCCCATCCCCCAGGCAATAGTTGCCGAAGAAAGGATATTGTAGATGTTGTAGCGCCCGGTCAAGGGGATTTTCAGGACTCTAGCGGAAACTCCGCCCGGGAACAGGATCTCGAGTCGAATCCCCTGCAAGTTCATCGAGATGAGGTTTGCACGGACACTTTCGGGACCTCCTTCGATCAACCCGTACGGAATGACGTTTGGGCTGAATTCTGCGATGATGCGCCGCCCGAAGGGGTCATCCGCATTTGCTGCCCCCACCCATTCCCCTCTCGTAAACTCGGAAAAGAGTCTTCGTTTTGCCTGGAAATAGGTCTCCATCTCCCCGTGGTAATCGAGGTGCTCGGGCGTGAGGTTCGTGAAACCGGCGGCGTCGAAACGGCAGCCCCAGAGGCGCCCTTGTTCAAGGCCATGGGAAGAAGCCTCCATGACGCAGGCCTTGCACCCGTTTTTCACCATCCTCGAAAGCCACTCCTGGATTTCATCGCTCTCGGGCGTTGTGCGGTCGGCAAGGGTTTCAATTCTTCCATCGTGATAGGCGATTGTTCCGAGAAGACCTGCCGGAAGTCCGGCGGACTCAAGAACGGAACGAACTAGATAGGTCGTCGTGCTCTTTCCGTTTGTCCCCGTGAGAGCGATCATTTTCAGGGTGTCCGCGGGAAAGCCGCAAATGAACGCGGCAAGGGGAGCCATGGCCTGTCGCGCGTCATTCACGAGTATCTGCGGGAGTTCAATGTCGAGCGACCTTTCGCAGAGCAGGGCAACCGCACCCTTTTTTAAAGCCTCCTCAGCGAAGTCGTGACCATCGAATCGCGCCCCTGGCAGGCAGCAGAAAAGTGACCCTTCGGTCACTTTCGAGGTGTGATGGGTAATCCTCTTGATCTCAAATGCAGCACAAGGGTCCTGCCTGCCCCACGTGGCAGAACAAAGCAACCCTTTTTCGTCCAGGAAGGCCACACCCTCATCAAACCTCATTTGCCCGCTCCCTTCCAAATTGCTCTCCCTATCGGGAGAGCAGGAGAAAATCTTCCAGAATTGCCCTGAAAGCCGGCGCCGCGATGGCACCCCCGAGGTGCCCCTTTCGCGAGGGCTCGCCAAGAACGATCAGCATGATGTGATCGGGGTCCTCGGCAGGCCAGAAACCTGCAAAAGAAGCAACAAAGCGTCCCCTGACGTATTTCCCGTGTTCTGCAACCTGCGCTGTCCCCGTCTTTCCGCCGACAGCAACTTTCGGTGAGTTTGCCGCCTTCCCCGTGCCGCTGGTTACGACCCGACGCATCACTGTTCGAACCCAATCGCTCGTCTTCTTGGAAATGACAACGTTTTTCACGAATGCCTTGCCGCGGTAGATAACTTTTCCCTGCCCATCCCGGGCTTCCTTGACGATATAAGGCCTGACGCAAAGCCCTCCGTTTACAACCGCCGAAAGAGCTGTCGCCAGCTGCAACGGGGTCATGCCGATTCCCTGGCCGATTGCGATGTTGGCGGGTACAACTCCCCTCCACTGTTCGGGAGTGCTGACCAAGCCCACTTCTTCGGCAGGAAGCTCGATTCCACTCAAAGAGGAAAATCCCCACTGCTTCAGGTTATCGTAGGCAAACCTCGGCTTGAACCGGATGCCGATCTGGGCCATGCCCACATTGCAGCTATTCACGATAAGATCGGGCAAAACCTGGGTTCCATGCGCCTTGATGTCGGTAACGACACCGTCAGCAACCCTGACCCGTCCAGCACAGTGGAAAACCTCGTTTTCCCTCACAAGTCCCTGCTCCATCGCTATCGACATAATGACGGGTTTCAGGGTTGAACCTGGTTCATAAACCCTCCCAATCACGTTGTTAACCCTTGTTGCGGGATCTTTCAGCGTTTTTCTTTGGTTCGGGTTAAAAGTCGGCCAGGAAGCTGACGCCAGAACCGCGCCGTCCCTGGGATCAAGACAAACAGCAGCGGCCCACTTGGGCTTATACTCGTCCGTCGCCTCCTTGAGTCGCTTCTCGACAACCATCTGGAGGACAGGATCGATCGTGAGGACCAACTCCCCGGGACCCATGGCTTTCGATGCCCTTTGGAGAGACATGAGATCTATCCCCTGCCCCGCCGCATCCCTTGCCAGGATCTTGGCCTGTGGAGGGGAATAGAGTATGTCCTGCCAGGATTGCTCAAGACCCGCCAGCCCCTCGTCGTCAATATCGCAAAACCCGAGCACGTGGGCAAGCAAGGCTCCCTGGGGATAAACCCTTTTCCTTTCCTTGAGGGCGTAAAGTCCTGCGATTTTCTTCGAGAGGAGGCGGGCCGCAAGTTCCGGCGAAACTTTTCTCGCCACCCAGGCAAAGCGCCCTTTCATGGGTTTTGAGAACCTCTCAAGGTCCTCATCCGAAACAAGGTTTTTCAGAAAGGCCTTTAATTCGGGAGCTTTGGCGGGATCCCAGTATTGGGGGTCGATGAAAAGGCTGGTGGCCGGAACGGACATGGCCAGGGCAGCTCCGTGGCTATCCCGGATGATCCCCCGGCTTGTGCTGATGGATATTTGGGTCCAATACTGGCTGCTCGCCTGGCTGACCGTCCTCGGATCGGGCCAGACCTGGATAAGGGCCAGCCTTAGGGCAAGTACAGCGAGCGCAAGGAAGAGCCAGGTCCAGACATTCTTAAGAAATCTAAGCAAACCTATCCCGCCTACCCCCTCGCCGGTCCGGGCTTTTCCTCCCTAATCCTGGGCGTGGGCTTCTTTTTGAAAAAGACCGGCCAGGCTGAATCCGCCAAGCAATCCTTTCGTTCCTTTCACGGGCCGGGAAGCCACCAAAACAGGTGAGGAAGCGGACGCCGGAACAGTCACTACGGCTACAGCAACCCCGTTCTCCATGCCCATTTTTGCACTCGCCACACTATACACTCTTGAGGGAGATAGTAAAGAAGCCATATTGTTTCTCAAATCAAGTTCGATCTCCTGGTAGTTTTCAATCGTCTCGTTGAGCCGTGTCAGGCGCTGCTCAAGATTCATGTTGAAGAGACGAATTCCGCCAAGCCCCATGACGAGGACCCCAAGGAGAACGGCAACAGCTGCGAAGGCTGAATGCGTCCGGCCGCTCCGAGGTTTGGATTTCCTGCTTCTTGAAGTGGATGGCATCGTCTCTCACCTTCCTTTCAGGACAACGGAATCTGCCATTCGAAAAACTCGCAGCATCGCGCTTCTTGACTTGTAGTTTCTTTCCACCTCATCGTCTGAAGGCCGGATTGCCTTCCTGGGGACGCGCCGTCCCTTCCCCGAAGTTTCCCACTCGTTGAATGAGTGCTTCACGATCCTGTCTTCCAGGGAGTGATAGCTGACCGCCACGATGCAACCTGTTTGCTTGACCGTTCCGCTTGCCTGTTCCAAACCTTGCCGCAAGGCACCTATTTCGTCGTTGACTGCAATTCGCAGTGCCTGGAAAATCCTGCGTGCCGGATGGCGATTCATTTTTCTCTGGAGGGGGGCCGGCAATATCCCCCGAATCACGCTTACCAAATCCCCGGTCGTTTCGATTGGGCCCTTGTATTGCCGGTAGGCAACGATGCCCTTTGCGATCGAGCCTGCGTGGGGTTCTTCCCCGTAATCCCGGAAGAGACGTCGAAGCTCGTCCTGGGAAAGGGTGTTCAGCAAGTCCGAAGCAGTTTGCCCGTTCCTGCCCATTCGCATGTCAAGCGGCCCGTCTTCCTGAAAGGAAAAACCCCTTTCGGAAAGTGATATTTGGAGGTTCGAGACACCTAGATCAAATACAACCGCATCAGGCTTTCCCCACCCAAGATCTTCCAGGACTTCCGCAAGTTGGCTGAAATTACTCTCTCGCCCTACGAAACGACCCTCGCGAACCTCCGTGGAGAGTCTTTGATTCGCCTGTTCGAGAGCCATCGGATCCCTATCGATGCCAAGGACCTTGCATGAGGCCCACTCCCGGAGGAAACGTTCGGAATATCCGCCAAGACCGAGGGTGGCATCCACGATGTAATCCGGTGTTTCGCCTGCTTCAAGCAAACTGACGACTTCTTCGAGGAGGACGGGAATATGTTCGATCAAAAGCCATCCACCTCCTCGGCGATTTCCGGTAGGGTTTCCATGACTCGAGCCTTGTAGGTATCCCATTTTGAGGAATTCCATACTTCGATGTGGTCGAGAACCCCGTTTATATTGACTTCCTGGTCGATTTCTGCCTGCTCCCGCAGGGATTGAGGCAATAGGATCCGGCCGGCGGGATCGATGGGGACTTCGTGGGCGGAAGCAAGCAGCACCCGAACGAGGTCCCGGGTCTTACCCTTGGAGTACGGGAGGTTGTGTAGGCGCTCAAGTATGCCTTCCCAACTTTGCTGAGAGTAGATTGAAATGCAGCGGTCGATGCCAAAGGACGCGACGACGCTGTTCCCGAGCTCCTCTCGGAACCGGGCGGGAATAACAAGTCGTCCTTTCGTGTCCAGCTTGTGTTCAAACGTCCCCACTAGCATCGATAAATCCTCCCACGTTATGACACTTTATCCCACTTATACCCACTTTACCACTTCACACCCCCGAGAGGTGATTCAATAGCATCAAATAAGATCCGCTCTTTTGGGTTCCAGGTCCTATCTTTATTTTTAATTCATTTGGCTGTCACCATTTTTCGGGTACACAGCAAGGGACAAAAAAAAAGACCCTTTTGGGGGTCTTTTTTCAGGAGTATCCCGTAAGCCGGGTTCTGTCAAGAACGACCATTTATCTAGGCTCGGACTTACGCCCGAGCTCAAGCGACCGTACCCGGGGGTCAGCGGGCCGCTTCATCCCCCCCTATTCGATCTTGCTCCGGACGGGGTTTACCTAGCCCGCAGGTCACCCTGCGACTGGTGGGCTCTTACCCCACCTTTTCACCCTTACCGGCGGTCAAGCCGGCGGTATATTTCTGTGGCACTTGCCTGAGGTTCGCACCTACTGGACGTTATCCAGCGTCCTGCCCTGCGGAGCCCGGACTTTCCTCCACCACCCGCCGATTGGCGGGCCGGCAGCGGTCGTTTGTGATACTCCCGCCCTTATTCTACCTCAGGAAGGCTGCCTTGGGAGTTCTGGCCTCTCGCGTGATTTCCGGCAAGCTTGACATAAGATTCCGCCAATCTCCTGATTTTTTCCCTCTCTTCGGGCTTGACCTCCCGGATAATCCTTGCCGGCGTTCCCATCAGGAGGCTGCCAGGTGGGAAAACCCGCCCCTCGGGAACGAGACTGCCAGCACCAACCACCGAACCTTCCCCTATATGGGCACCATCTAGAACGATTGCTCCCATGCCGACTAGGCACTCCCTCTCGATGACGCAGCCGTGGAGAATGGCCCCATGCCCGACGGTCACATCTTCCCCCAATTCGACACCCAGTTCCCCGGTAACATGCAGGATGGCTCCATCCTGGATGTTGCTCCTTTGCCCTATTCTGATCCCCTTAAGGTCGCCTCGGATAACCGCTCCGTACCACACGCTGGAATCCTTACCCAGGCTGACTTCTCCCACGACAACGGCAGAGTCGGCCACAAAGGCCGCCTCTGCCGTATCGGGGTTCTCTTCGAGGGCTTTGAATCCGTCCTTCATTCTTCCTGCCTAGTGGGATCGGACGATTTCCTTGATGACCATCAACCGGCTCAGGCTCGAGCGTTCCATTTCGTCCAGCTTCATGGTGATATCCCGGATCGTTTCCTTGAAGGAAGGGATCATGACATGCTCGAGGGCATTCACGCGACGCCGGGTCCTCTCGATTTCCGAGGCCATGAGTTTCAGGGCCTTTTCGTCAGCTGCAAGCTGGATAAGCCGTGCGATAAGCTTGGAGAATCTTTCCAGCGCCACATCAAGGCTCCCCGGCGACGTCGCAAGGCCGTAGCTCAAGCTTTCACCGCTCTGGTTCACGGTGTACACCGGCACGATGACGCTCATGACATTCTTGTAGGCTACCTCAAGGTTGCAGGAAGCCCCCGATATCATAAGGGACTGCTCCAGCATGGCCGGCAATGTCTGCGCTCTCGCAAGGAGAAAGCTGCGGTAGCAATCCGCGAGTTCCTTTTCGAGCTGTTCTCGCAGAAGCTTGATTGCCCTGGCTCGCCCAAGGAATTCCTTGATCAGGGCATCCTGCTTGTCTTTCAGAAGCTTGTGTCCCCTCTTCGCGACGACCAGGCGCTTTTTCAGCTTGGAAAGCTCCATGCGATTCGGGTTCACGTTCAGTCGCTTCGCCATGGGTCTGCCCCTCCCTACTGCTTCACCGTTTCCGGCTTGGCAACCTCCTGCTTATCCAGAAGCGGCTTGAGGTACTTCTCGACATAGGCGTCACGCACACGCTTCAGTTCCCGGACAGGGATCATCGTCAACAGTTCCCACCCGAGGTTCAGGGTCTCTTCCACGGTGCGGTTCTCGTATTCGCCCTGGCGAACGTAGCGATCCTCGAAGGCATCGGAGAAACGGGCAAAAGCCTTGTCTTCCTCCGTCAGTGCCCCCTCGCCGAGAATGATCGCAAGTTCCTTGGCTTCCTTGCCCCGGGCGTAGGCTGCAAACAGCTGGTTCATGAGATCCGCATGGTCTTCACGGGTCTTTCCCTTGCCTATTCCCTTGTCCTTCAGTCGTGACAGGGAAGGCATCACGTCAACAGGCGGATAAATGCCCTTCCGGTGAAGGCCCCTGCTCAGGATGATCTGGCCTTCCGTGATGTAGCCTGTGAGGTCTGGGATCGGGTGGGTCTTGTCGTCTTCCGGCATCGTCAGGATCGGGAACTGCGTTATGGAACCCTTCTTGCCCCTAAGACGCCCGGCCCGTTCGTACATGGTGGCAAGGTCCGTATAGAGGTATCCGGGATAGCCCCGCCGTCCGGGAACCTCCTTGCGCGCGGCAGAAATCTCGCGAAGGGCTTCGCAATAGTTCGTCAAGTCCGTAAGGATGACAAGCACGTGCATGTCGCATTCGAAGGCAAGATACTCGGCAGCCGTCAGGGCAAGGCGGGGCGTGGTGATACGTTCAATCGCGGGGTCGTCGGCCAGGTTGACGAACATGACCGTTCGTTCGATCGCTCCCGTTTTACGAAAGTCTTCCATGAAGAACGAGGCTTCCTCGAACGTGATCCCCATTGCGGCGAATACGACGGCGAATGATTCGTGCCCGCTGATGACCGAGGCTTGCCGGGCAATCTGGGCTGCCATCCGGTTATGGGGAAGACCGCTACCGGAAAAGATCGGCAACTTCTGCCCCCTGACAAGCGGGTTCATGCCGTCGATCGTTGAAATGCCCGTCTGGATGAACTCTGACGGGAAGTCTCGGGAAAAGGGGTTAATCGGGTTGCTGTTGATGTCCAGCAGGGCATCGGGAATAACCCCCGTCCCCCCATCGAGGGGTTCTCCCCTCCCGTTGAAGATCCGGCCCAGCATGGTCCGGCTGACCGGCAGGGTCAGGACCTTGCCAAGGAAACGCACCTTTGCCGACTCGACGTCGATCCCCGTCGTTCCCTCGAAGACCTGGACCAGGGCCTTGTCCGTCGTGATCTCAAGGACGCGTCCCCTTCTTCTCTCTCCGGAGGCTAGCTCGATTTCGACCAATTCGTCGTAACGGACCTCGTTGACCTTTTCGACAACCATCAGCGGTCCCGAAAGGTTGGTGATGGTTCGATACTCTTTAGGCAACATGGACCTCACCCCCTGCCGGCATCAGATTGCCGATTTCCTTCTTGATCTCCTCTTCAAGGACATCGAGTGCGGATAATTCCTTTTCGTCAACGTACCGCATGCGGACGACTTTTTCCCTGATCTCCATCTCGGTTACGTCCTTCAGGGCCGCGCCACGTTTCAGAGCCTCCATCGCCAAGTGGTGGAAAGTCAGGATATTCCGCAGCATCTTGAACTGCTTGTCCATGGAAGCATAAGTGTCAATCTCGTGGAACGCATTCTGGTGAAGGAAATCCTCCCTCAAGGACTTCGACGTCTCCAGGATCATCCTCTCGTCCTTCGACAGGGAATCGATACCAACCAGCCGCACAATTTCCTTCAACCGATCCTCGTCCTCTAGCAGGGACATGGCTTCGATCCGGCTCTTGGCCCATTCGCCCTCATAGATCCCGTCCCAGTGTTCGCCCAGCTTTTCGGCATAAAGGGAATAACTGCTTAGCCAGTTGATCGCGGGGAAGTGCCTCTGGTAGGCAAGGCTTGCGTCAAGACCCCAGAAAACCTTCGTCACTCGCAGGGTATTTTGGGTGACAGGCTCGGAAAGGTCGCCGCCCGGGGGAGAAACGGCCCCGATGACGCTGATGGCACCCTCCGCTTTCGCCTTGCCCAGGCAGATGGCGCGGCCGGCACGCTCGTAGAAGGAAGCAAGCCGGGTTCCCAGGTAGGCGGGATAGCCCTCTTCCCCGGGCATTTCCTCGAGTCGCCCCGAGATTTCCCGGAGTGCCTCTGCCCAACGGCTGGTTGAATCCGCCATGAGAGCGACCGAGTAACCCATGTCGCGGTAGTATTCGGCGATCGTGATCCCGGTGTAAATTGAGGCTTCGCGGGCCGCCACGGGCATGTTCGAGGTGTTCGCGATAAGCACGGTCCGCTTCATCAGGGGTTGCCCCGAACGCGGGTCTTCCAGTTCGGGGAACTCAATGAGGACGTCGGTCATCTCGTTCCCTCGTTCACCGCAACCGATGTAGACGACAATTTCCGCGTCCGCCCACTTGGCGAGCTGGTGCTGGATAACCGTCTTGCCGGACCCGAAAGGCCCAGGAACGCAAGCGGTGCCTCCCCTCGCGATCGGGAAGAACATGTCGACGACACGTTGCCCGGTGCTAAGGGGAACAACCGGGGGAAGGCGTTTTGCCACCGGGCGGGGGGAACGAACCGGCCAGCGCTGGAGCATCTGGACCTCGCGCCGGTCTTCTCCGTTCACCAGGACGGCAATCGTTTCTTCCACCGTAAACTCGCCCTCGCAAATCTCCTCCACCGTTCCCTCGACTCCCGGCGGCACCATGACCCGGTGTTCAACGAGGATCGTTTCCTGAACGATGCCGAGCACATCCCCCTGGGCCACGGAATCGCCTTTTTTCACTTTCGGCGTGAAGCCCCACTTCCGCGTCCGGTCAATGGCGGGAACGTTGATTCCCCTCGAGATGAAAGGGCTCTTGGCCTTATCCTCGATTGCGTTCAGGGGGCGCTGGACCCCGTCATAGAACTGCTCAATCATCCCGGGACCCAGTTCGACGCTCAGGGGAGCACCCGTGCTGACGACGGGCTCGCCAGGCATCAACCCGGAAGTCTCCTCGTAGACCTGTACGTAAGCCAGGTCACCTTTAAGTTCGATAATCTCCCCGACAAGGCCCAGGTTCCCGACACGGACCACGTCGTACATACCGGCCCCCGTCATTCCGCTTGCGACAACGAGTGGTCCGGATATCTTGCTGATCTTTCCCTTTACAGACTTACCAACGGCCACATGGATCGCCTCCAACCTGTTCGCATCGTGTTCGTCCAGCCGGGCCGGACTACTTCACGGAAAAAATGTCCATCCCGACTGCCCGTTCGACGCTCGACTTGATCGATTTGAAGCCCAGGCCCTTCGATCCCCGGAGTCCAGGGATAGGGACGATGCTGGTTTCTTCCTTTTCGTTGATTTCCTCGATAGACTCCTTAAGCCGTTCGTACCAGTCTTCAACGATGAACACAACGGCATATTTCCGCTGCACCAGTTGGTTCAGGGCTATCCTTGCCTCAGCCTCAGAGCCTTCTTCCAGCACGTGAGGCTCGATGCCAACGGCCTGGAACGGCAAAACGCTTTCGTAGTCACCAAGTGCAGCCATTGCCCGGTTCCGGCTAGCCGTTGACATGGCGCAGCAACCCCCTCAGCACGTCCCGGTCGGCACCGCTTGCCTTGCCTACCAGGATGACCCTGACATTCTTCGCTTCCATTTCCTTCGACCAGAGATAGAAAAGGACGTTTTCCGGAGCCGTCGAACTGAAACGTGCATCTTCCACGACTCGCAGGACATATTCGTCCAACGCCTTTTCGACTTCTACGATGAGAGTGTCGAAATCCGACACTTCCTGGAGTCCCGAAAGGGCACCGGTCAGGTCGGTATAGGCGAGTAGCCGCCCCCAGCTCTCCAGCGGTTCGCCCAGGAGGGCGAGAAGCCTTTCGACGGAAATGCCCCCCCCTCCGTGGAGGAAACCCGCGACCCTGGAAGTTTCGACCTGCGTCCGCCTAAGCCGCAGGAGGTTGCGGATATTCTCCGCATCGATCCTTCCCATGACCCAATCGACAGCACCCTTTAGGTCCAAGGTTTGCGCCAGGGCCGTCATTTGGGTAAAAAGCAGGTCATCGAGCTGGCGCTCGATCTCGAGAATGTCGTGCGACTGCTCCCACTGGGCGAGGCAATGCGGAAGCGCACTCCTCAGCCCGAAGGGGAGAAGGCGATAATCCTCCGATTCCAGAGACTCGATCAAGAATTCGGGGGCATAGTTCCCGAGTTGGGTCAACAAATCCCAACGCCGATTACCGCCTGCCTTCTGGAGAAAAGAGCTTTTCAACAAGACCTTGATGTTATGGAAGTCGTAGGGCATCTTGCAGAGAGTGACCAATGCCTTATCCGGCACGAATTGCTCGATTTCGCGGTAAACGTAACGCAATTCGGCCTCGATAGCCTCGTCGAAAGATCCTTCGCTTTTCATCTCGACAAGCCATGAAGCGTAGCAGGTCTCATTCAGGACCTTCAGGGCCCCTTGCAGGTCTTCTGCATCCAGCATCCGCTGGAAAACACCCGGATCCAGGAGGCGATGTCCCATCGCCCTCAGGCGTGCAACCGTATAACCGTAACGTTCCGCCTGGGCCATTCCCTCACCTCCCGTCAATTGGAGAAAAGCCTCTTGACCGTCTCCGCCTCAAGCTCTTCCCGGGCTGTCCTGATCAACATCTCCCAGGAACAGTTCACATCCACCAGGCCGCGCCGGAGAATGAACCCGCCAACGATCGGAGCCTTTTCTTCCGACATCTTCAGGTTCGAGCCGCTCTTCTCGTTGTATGCCTTGAGCCAGCCGGCATCGAGATTCTTCTCTCCCCTGCCGACAACGAGGAATTCGTCCTTCGTCTCCACAGCCTGGGCAAGGAGGACCTCGGTAAATCGCTTGACCCCATCCCCGTCCATTCCGGCCATCTTCGCCTTGGTTGCCTCGAAGGCCTCGTCAATCAGCCCCCTGCGGGCTGACAGGTCTTCATTGTTAACGTCAAGCTTTGCGACGATTTCCCTCCTGCGCAGGATCTCGGGGGTTTCCTTCTCAAGCCGGGCCTTCTGGAGATCAGCCATTCGGCGAATCTCCTCTTCTGTTTCCCGCTTGATCGCATCGACATGGGCCTGGGCCGCAGCCAGGATTTCACCGGCTTCGGCTCGGGCATCCGCCTCGATCTTGGCCTTGATATCCGACAAAGACATCCCAGACACCCCGGCCTACAACTTGATGCTGTTCATGAGGATGATGCTGAGCAACAGCGCAAGGACTGCGTAGGTTTCAACCATGGCCGGGAGAATGACGGCCTTGCCGATTTCTTCAGGACGCTTGGAGATGAGCAGTATAGCTCCTGCAGAAGCCTTGCCCTGCGCGATCGCAGAGTAATAGCAGGCAATGGCGATCGGCATGAGCGAACCGAAAATGCCGATTCCCTGCCAGATCGTCACTTTCACGGCGGCTCCGCCAAGGAGACCGACCTTCAGGATGGCGAAAAAGGCCGCAAGGAGCCCGTAGATGCCCTGTGTGCCGGGGAGGGCCAAAAGCAGCAAGGCCAAGCCGAACTTGCCCGGATCCTCGGTCATGATGCCGGAGGCTGCCTCGTCAGCGATGGCGATCCCGATTGCGGAACCCGAACCCGCAAAACCGGCCGCAATGCCGGCTCCCAGGACGGCAATCATCGCTCCAAGCTGTTCTGACATGGTGGTCAAAAGGGTTGTGACTACCTGATCCATAAGAAACATTCCTCCTTAATGTGGGTATGTTCTGTTGGAACTCAGTTGCTTTCGTGGGAATCGCTGGCTTCTACGATCTTCACGAACTGGGTTTCGTAGCCGAACGGGGAGAAAATCCTGCCGTTCGCCTCATAGAACTTGCTGAAGAACTCAACGTACTGGAGCCGCAAGGAATGTACGAAAGCCCCGAGGACGTTGATTGCCAGGCTGAAGATATTGCCGATGACGAAAAGGATGAGGGCCAGGATCCAGCCCACGTAGGGAACTCCTTCCGAGATCATCTTCGCCAGGAGGTTGATGATCAGCCCGATAGCCGCTCCGGAAAGCCCGAGGGCCAGTAGACGGCTGTAGCTCAGGGTATCTCCGAGATACGAAGTAATCCCGTAAAGGCTTAGTGCACCGGAAAACGCCTTGCTCAGGAGCCCCTTCTTGCTCCGGCCCTGGGTGAGGAAAAGGACAATGGCTCCTCCAGAGGCAAGAACTTTGGCCACAAGGCCCAAGGAAGCCGGGGCCTTGCCTATGGAAACCAGGAATAACAGGGCAACACCGACTAAAAGGGTGATCCATCCCCCGCGGTCTGCAAACGCCTCCATGTAGGAACCACGCCGAAGCGCATCCCAGAATGCGATCCCCAGACCGAAGATCAACTGGCCAAAACCGAGGGTCAGGCAAACACTGAGAAAAGTCATGGGATCGTTCATCGGATCCCACACCACGAAACGATCCCTGAGTGGGCGCAGGAAGTGAAGAAACCCAAAACTGTCAATCGTGTTTGCAAGCCACGAACCGGTAAGGGCTCCCATGACGATCGTAGAGAGGCTGCATATGAACATGACAATGAGGAATTTCCTCAGGTTTCCTGCGATCGGGAATTTCAGAAGCACCCCGCCGAGGATCAGGGCCAGTATCACACCGAAGCCTGCATCCCCGAGGCACATCCCGAAGAAAAGGTAAAAGAACGGGGCCATCATGAGTGTAGGATCGACTCCCCCATAGGTTGGCACCCCGAACATGGTCGTAAGAGGCTCACACGGGGATGCCCACGCGGGGTTCCTGAGCATTGACGGGACGACTTCCCCTTCTTCGGGAGCCTTTACCGACCTGTCCGAGAGGGAATTAAACGGTTCGAGTTCTTTCTCGATCTTTGGCAAGGCATCGGCAGGAACCCAGAACCTGAGGAAATTGATCTGCTCCGTACTTTCACTCGAATCGAGAGTTTCGTAGCGCCCCTTCATCACGGTCCAGAAATCGGATAAGGCCTGAACGCGATCGAGCCACTCGCCGGAAAGGCTTTCAGCCTCCTTCGTGAGGGCCTTTTCTCTCTCAAGGAGAAGCGCTTTTCGTTCTCCTATCCGGGAGATCTCTTCAAGGGCCGTTCCGGACAGTTCTCGGGGAAGTTCTATACGGTTGAAGGAAACTTCTGCGCACAGGGCGGAAACCTTCTCGTCAAGTTCGCGGAGGTAAAGAAGCGCTGCCTTGGCATCCTTGTCCTTGGCCGGGTCCACCACCTTGACGAAAAGCTCGCCGTCCCTGGCAACTTGCGAAGAGAAAGCCAGTTCCATGCGGCTGATCTGGTCCACTGGCATCGTTCCAATTACGCCTTTAACTTTTTCAGTTCCCGTCGTGAAAAAAAGGAGGGGTTGGGAGAGGTCCTGGAAGTTTCCCAGGATCGCTTCGAATCCGGCAAGCTGGGACATCTCGGTACGGATTTCGACAAACTGCCTTTCCAGGCCTCTGAGTTGCGCGACAAGATCCTGAAAATCCGTTTCGTCGGAAAGGGATTCAAGTTCTGCCATGTTGCGATGGGGTTTTTCCGAAAGTGCCTTGGTCAGGAAACTGACCTTGCCCTGCCTGTAATTCTCCAGGAAGCGCAGGGCAAAACGGGCATCGGAAAGAAGGTTCTCATACCGCTTGAGGTGCTCCGATACGGGCCCGCTCTTGGTCTCGCCGGACGTATTGTCGCCGCCATACCCGATGATCTCGCAGCATCCCAGCCGCTGCAAGGAGGCAACAACCTTTTCCGTGACCGACCTATGAAGGGCAAGCTCGACCTTTTTCATCTCAACTAAGGCCATATTTCGCCGTCACCTCTTCCACGAGCCAGGAGGACACTTCGCCGACACGATCCTTGCGTGCCTGAACGAAAGTTTCCGTTTCTCTTTTACCTTCCGCCTTTATCGCATCGGCTCGCTTTTCCGCCTCCGCTTCCGCTTTTGAAACTTCCTGTCGGAATAGTTGGTGCAAATCCTGCTTGGCTTCCTTGATACGCTTTTCCGCGTCGGAACGAGCTTCGGCCACAAGGCGCGCCGCCTCGACTTTCGCTTCCTGGATGATTCTTTTCGAGCTCTCCTCCGCCTGCTTGATCTCCTCGGCCAGGTTCGCTGCCATTCGTTTCACCCCCTCGCTTACCGTTTAAAAATGCAATCCACAATACACAAGATTTTCCGCCTCAAGTATTCTAAGGTGCAATGGAATATTGTGTCAATTGTCACAATCCACGGTATAAATGAGATATGCGGCCCCGGACTAAACTTCGCTAAATCCGGGAAAAATAAAAAGGAGGCCTTTTTCGGCCTCCTTTCATTCCCTTTGGAGCGGACAACGGGATTCGAACCCGCGACCCTCGGCTTGGGAAGCCGATGCTCTACCAGCTGAGCTATGTCCGCATATGCGGGGCATATTATATCGGTGCGGTTCGCCTTTGGCAAGGCAGGGTTTGTTGCTTCCGCTTCTTTTTTTGACAGGAAAACGGGGACCAACTTGCCGTTCTGGGAAAACCGGAGGCCCAAGACCTTGGGTCATTTTGCCCAAAAAGCCCCGTGAAACCTTTTTTAGAGGAATATTGCCATTAAGGCTAAGAAGGATTACTATATGATAAAGTTGTTGAATTGGGGGAATTTCCCGTGTGGACACTCGATGAAGGCATTTCCCGCTTGAAGGAATCCGGGACAAAAATCACCGCACAGAGGATCGCCATACTCAAGAGGCTCGAGGGGCGGAAAGACCACCCTTCCGCTGAACAAATCTACCAGGAACTCAAGCGGGATTTCCCGACGATTTCTTTTGCAACGATCTACAGCACCGCACAACTCCTTGCAGAGAAAAAACTCATCCAGATCCTGACGGTTGATGACAAGCGAGTCAACTACGACCCGGATCCGGAACCACACGGTCACTTCAGGTGCACGGCCTGTGGTCATATCGAGGATATACCGATCACGGAATCCCTTGTAGAAACGCTGAAGATGGGACAAGACTCTTCCGTGTCGAGCGTCCAGCTGTACATGTACGGGCTCTGCCCAAGCTGCAACGTCCGATAGATCAAAGCGATTATCGATGATCCTTTTTCTTCCAGCAACTTTGCTGCTTATCGTGGCGATGGGGCTCGGGCTTTATGCCGGCAAGTCGGCGAACCTGCAGGTTCGCCGTTTTTTCTGGCTTTCCCTTGTTTCAGGGCTTATTGCTTCCGCCCTTGCGCTTGGCCTGTTGGGGGAATGGTGGCTCGTAATTGGGCCAGTCATTCCCCTCTTCCTGATCCTCCTGCTCCGCATCCGCTTCCCTTTCCTTTTCGGTTATCATGCAACCCCCTCGAAGGACACCTCGGAAGAGGACAACGAAGCACGGAACCTTTATAATGACGGACATGAAAACTTCGACAGGGAAAGGGAAAAACCGGGAATCCACTTGCCATAGAGCGTTTTTCATGGCCTTTTTCCTCTTGGCCTGTATCGTGAGCTTCGCTCTGCAGCCTTCCCCTTCCCACGCTTCCCAGGGTTCTTTCCTCTACTCCATCCTCATCCCGTTCCAGGTCGATGGCGTTGTGAAGGTCATCCTGCCCGACCATTCCGAGCAACCCATCGGAACCGTCATTCTTCTACCCGAAAAAACAAAGTGGCCTGCCTACACGGCAAGCAAGTGGGGAACTCCTGGAACAGTGGCAGCTTCTGCCGTCAATGCGATTCACCTGCTCATCGACATCGAAAAGGGCCGGGGGAAAACCCTTAGCCTACTGCCGTCGGAAACGATCGCACCCGCCGCAGGGCCAGGAAGCGGGCTGGTGATCTCAGGCAAGGGGGGATACGGACTTTTCGGAGGCTGGGCTCCACCTGTCGGGGCACCGATCACGATCGTTTCTCTATCCGGGGCAGAACGCCCCTTTAGCGGACCTGCCCTGCCGCTGGAAGGAGAATCACTCCGGATCGACGTAACCCAGATGTGTGCCCCGTATATGATCGAGATCGAAAACCGCCCGGGAGGAAGAGTCTTCTCCTGGTCAAAGTCCCTAGGCCAAACCGGGACAATCGCGCGAGTCATCCGCCCGGTCCGGGGTGTCGGCCGCTTTGAAGGAACGCTTTACCAATCCGTTGGCCGTATCAGGGCAAACCACCCCGGAGTCATCGACATCAGCACCTCACCCGAAGGAGCCATCGGGGGTTTCCAAATCATCCCCCTCAACCATGCCCGATCTTCCGAGATGGGAGGATCCTGGACAATGACACAGTGGCTCATCGTCGATTCCCCCGACGGGAAAACCCCCCTATCCGGTCACCCACCCCTCTTCGGAGGCATATTGGTCCCGGGCCCAAGCGAGACGGAGCGGCTTTGGGACCTCTGGTCGACCTACGGTCGGAGACCGCTTGTCCTCTGCCGAATCGACGGCGGCCCATGGGAAAAGTTGCCGGAGGTCTCGGGCCGTCAGGATCATGCCTTGGAACACGTGACCCACCTACGGATCTATTTCCCGGTCGTCGAAGAGCCCAACCTCGGACTTTCCTGAAGGAAACTCAACTTCATAAATACGGGTGGGGGAAATCCGGGTTAACCCGGATTTCCCCCACCCGTATTCGTTTAACCTTTATTTTTCTACTCAACCGTGACGCTTTTTGCGAGGTTCCTCGGCTGATCGATCTCACAACCCCGGAGCTTCGCCATGTGGTAGGCGAAAAGCTGGAGGGGAACAACCGTAAGGAATGGGGTCAGGTCCTCATCCGTCCAGGGAACCCGGATAACCGCACTCGCATGCTTCGCGATGAGATCGTCACCGTCGGTAGCCAGGGCCAGGATGGGAGATCTCCGAGCCTTGGCCTCCTGGATGTTTGAGAGCGTTTTCTCGTAAAGGCCGTCCCGGGGGATGATTGTCATGACAGGGACAGCCGGTTCAAGCAGGGCGATCGGGCCATGCTTCATTTCACCCGCAGCGTAGGCTTCGGCATGAACGTAGGATATTTCCTTCAATTTCAGGGCCCCCTCCAAGGCGACAGGGAAGGAAATCCCCCTGCCGAGGAAAAGGAAATCCTTACGGTCCGCATATTTTTCAGCCAACTCGCGGATGCTTTCCTCCCTTTCCAAAGTGACCTCGACCTTGTACGGAAGCCGAAGGATTTCATCAAGAAGGCGGTTTTCTTCGGCAGCCGTAAGGGTTTCCCGCATCCTCCCGAGGTAGATGGCCAAAAGGTAGAGAGCTGCGATCTGCCCCATGAAGGTCTTTGTCGCGGCCACTCCGATCTCCGGACCGGCTTTCAGCAAAAGGACATCATGGACTTCCCGGGCCAGGGTGGAACCGCGAACGTTCGTAACAGCAAGGCAATGCGCCCCCTGGGCACGGGCGAGGCGCTGGGCTGCCAACGTATCTGCCGTTTCTCCGGATTGGGAGACAAAAACACCCAGCGTATCGGCATCGGCCCTAGGGTGTCGGTAGCGATACTCGGAGGCGATATCGACCTTCACTTCCAGGTCGGTCCATTTCTCCAGAACCCTTTCCGCCACAAGGGCCGCATAAAAGGAAGTCCCGCATGCCACGATATGAAGTTTTTTCCAGGAACCAACCAGTTCAGGATCCCAGCCTAGCTCCGAGGACAAGTCCACTTTCCCGTTTTCCACGCGCCCCTTGAGTGTCGTGCGCAGGACGGCCCCTTGCTCGTGGATTTCCTTGAGCATGAAATGCGGGTAGGCCGCCTTTTCGGTCATGGAGATATCCCAGTCGATTATGGAAATGGACTTCTCCACCGGAACGCCCTCGCTGTCCCAAACTTGCAGCCGGCCCTTTGAAACAGCTGCGATCTCTCCTTCTTCAAGGTAGGCGACCTGCCGTGTGTAGGGCAGAAGCGCCGGCACGTCGGAAGCGCAGAAGCCTTCTCCCACCGCGACACCCAACACGAGCGGGGAACCTTTCCTTAGGCAGTAGAAAGTGTCCTCGATTTCACGATTCATGATGGCAAGAGCGTAAGAACCACGAAGCTTTTCGATTAGCTTAAGCAGGGCTCCCAGCATATCCCCGTGGTAAAGGCGGGCCAGCAGTTGGACGATGACCTCGGTATCGGTCTCGGAACAAAATAAAACACCTGAGGCTTCCAACTCCTCCCTCAAGTCCATGTAGTTCTCGATGATCCCGTTATGGACGAGGACAAAGTTTCCACAATCGTCACAATGCGGGTGGGCATTATCAACCGAGACCCCGCCGTGGGTTGCCCAGCGTGTGTGACCAATTCCCTGGTTCCCTTCCAATTGCCTTTCCGCAACAAGGCGTTCAAGGTCTGCGACCTTTCCCACTTCCTTGATAACCTCAAGGCGACCCGCGCTTCGTACAGCCATGCCCGCCGAGTCGTATCCCCTGTATTCAAGCCGCTTCAGCCCTTCCAGAAGAACGTCCGGGGCGTTGCGCATGCCCACGTAGCCGACGATTCCACACATTTTTTGTTTTTCTCTCCTTTTGTTTCGCAGCAAGAGACCCAGCCTTTGTCCCGGGAATCGCTCCCCGTATTTGTAGCCGGGCTTTACCGGGCCTCCCTTGCTCAGGCCCCGGGGGTATCCGCCGAATTTTCGATTGCCCCCGTCCTCGTCAACTGGCATGCCAGTTCAGGCGCTTGTGATTACCCGCGTCAAACCGTTTTGCGCTTAGGCATCGAGCCCCTCCTTCCGTACGATGTCCATGACGAATCCACTCAACTCCGGGTCTCGAAGAGCCATCGTAACCGTAGCCTTGAGCCAGCCTTTTTTCGTCCCGCAATCCAGCCGCTCACCCTTGTATAAGAGTCCATAAACCGGTTCCTCCGCAAGAAGTTCCTTCAGGGCATCGGTTAACTGGATTTCACCGCCAACGCCCACCTTCCCCGATCGAAGGTATTGGAAAATCGAGGGACTGAGAAGATACCTGCCAATGATGGCGAGCCGACTTGGGGCTTCTCCCGGAGCAGGTTTCTCCACTAGGTTCGTAATCCTGAAAACTCCGTCTCCGCAATCTTTTCCCTCGATGATCCCGTAGCGGGAAGTCTCTTGCCATGGGACTTCCTCCAGAGCCAATACCGACCCTCCCCGGGCAGCGTGAACCTCGCCAAGCTGTCCGAGTACTGGCGCCTCCGAAAGAATAACGTCGTCCGGGAGGATCAGGCCAAAATAAGAATCGTTAAAGCAAGGCTCGCCGCAGAGGACGGCATGCCCCAAGCCGAGCGGTTCGGATTGGCGGACATAGGCGAAGTTGGCCATCTCGGAAATCCGGACGAGCGCGTCCCTGATCTCCACCTGTCCCCTTTGTTCCAGCAGGTTTTCCAGTTCCATGGAGCGATCGAAATAATCTTCAATCGAGCGCTTGCCCCTCCCTGTAACGAAAACGATGTCGCTGCATCCGGAGAGGACCGCCTCTTCAACCCCATAGTGAATGATCGGCCGATCGATCAGGGGAAGCATTTCCTTGGGGATGTCCTTGGTCGCCGGCAGGAAACGAGTCCCCAGCCCGGCCACAGGGAAAAGACATTTCTTCAGCGGATTTGCTCGCATCAGGCCTGGCGCCTCCCTTCGGATGAAGTTTTCGTCCCTACAGCCCGAATCGTGTCCAGTATATGCTCGGACACCTCGAAAAGGAGGGATTCGTCCCTGGCTTCCACGAGAACACGGACAAGAGGTTCGGTTCCCGACATCCTGACAAAAACCCTACCGCGGTCGCCAAGCCTCAATTCGGAGTCCTTGATCGCCTTCCTGACCCCTTCGTTTTCAAGAAGACCCGATTTTGTTTCAATGCGGAGATTTTTCAGGATTTGCGGAAATCGCCCGAAGCGGTCAACAAGGGTATCCAAGTCTTCTTCAAGCTCCTCGCATGCTTTCAGGAAGTTCAAGGCGGTGCATAGCCCGTCGCCCGTATGGACATGCTGGTGAAGGATAATGTGTCCGGATTGCTCGCCTCCAAGTCTTGAATTGCCCTTTCGCATACCTTCCAGGACGTACCGGTCTCCCACCGGGCAGCGCATGAGGGTTATCCCACTTTCCGCCAACCTTTCCTCCAGAGCGAGGTTGCTCATGACCGTCGATACGACGCAGTGCCCCAGGCACCCCTTCTTTTGGAGCCACCGGGCAAGGACCCACAACACAATGTCGCCGTCCAGAACCCTTCCTTTGGAATCCGCCATGAGGACACGATCCGCATCCCCGTCAAGGGCGATCCCGAACCGGGCCTCATTCGAAGTGATGGCGGAAGCCAGGTGGGGCATGTGCATAACACCGACCCCTTCGTTGATATTCAGGCCATCGGGTTTGTTTCCAACCATCCGGACGTCCAGCCCGCATTCCGAGAATAATTCCGCTGCTATAGGGCTGGCTGCCCCGTTTGCGCAATCAACAACCGCAACGTACCCGGGAAGCCACATCCTCCCGAAAAGCCCCCTTAACCATTCCAAATAGCGCGCGGCGGCTTCGTTAGACTGCCGGACCACTCCGATGGATGCACCCGAAGGGCGCCATTCATCCATAAGGGGATCTCCGAGGTATTCTTCTATCGCGGCCTCATCATCGTCGCTCAGCTTGTAGCCCTTCGAGTCGAGAAATTTGATCCCGTTATATTCGGCTGGATTATGGGAAGCACTGATGACGGCCCCCCCGTGAATTCCCGTGTGCCGAACGGAGAAGCTTACACCTGGAGTCGGAATGACTCCCAGTGAAAGGACATCGGCTCCGGCCGAAGTCAAGCCGGCTGAAAGGGCCGCTTCCAGCATATACCCTGAACGACGCGTATCCCGCCCTACAGCGACAGTCGGGCGAGGGATCCCCCTTTCGGTCATGAAAAGGACGTAAGCCCTCCCCAGGCTCAAGGCCATTTCAGGGGTCATCAATCCCCTGTTTGCGATATCCCTTACACCGTCCGTGCCGAACAGGCAGCGGATCTTACTGGTCTCGGCCATCAGCCTTCACCTCGTCCTTTTCTCTTCTACGGGTTCATCGCGTGCAAGGTCACACGTTCGGGTTCAACCTTCAACACCCGGATTTCCTTCGAGTTCACGCGAACCTGAACAGGTACAGCGATCTTTTTCGATACAAGGTTTGTGACATCGACATACACTTCAACGAGGTCGTCCCCCAAATCGGGAAGGATGGACCCGCCCGACGCTGATCCGATCTGCACGCTGACCGTCGATGGGACAGACTTCCACGAAGGATAGACACTTTTACCTTCCACTTTGACGGGGAGCTTGAGGCGCATGAACCCTGTTCCATTGTCAACGGGTCTAACCACGAGGGAGACATTGACCTTCCCCGGTCCTAGCAACTTGATCTGTTGTCCTGCAGGCAAGGCCGGTTCAACCTCCACTGTCTTGTCCTGGGCAAGGCCTGAAGCATCCACAGGCCGTGTCTGGAGGCTCTCAACCATTTCCAAAACCGAGGCAGCGCCTACGATCTGGATCGTTGATGGGGTTACGAGTGTTTCTTCGATCCGGTAGCCGATCTCAGGCGTTCCGGTCACGGAGGCGACAATGGGCACTTCCTTTTTCTCGACATCTTTCACCATCACCGCCTGTAAGTGAACCTCTTTCGGGTAGAGATCAACCCCCACAGGCGCCCCTACCCCCTTGTCCGTTTTCAGCGTGACCTCCATCAGGATCTCTCCACCCGTTAGGACTTCGCTTGCTTTCGGATTGACCAATGCCTCGTTTAGGGTCGAGAGAACGTTTTCCGGCCCCCTGACTGTGACTTCCGGAGGCGTGAGCATGAGTCTTTCAATCATGACATCATCGGGAAATATCCCTTCCCAGGCAATCTTGATGGGCAGGACCTTCTCGATGAGCCGGACGAGTTCGACCGTAACCTGTTCTGGCGAAACCGAAACCAACCTAACCCCGGGTGGCAGGAGAACCCTTGCGGGCAAACGGTACTTTCCACTCTCCAACCCCTTGAGATCAACTTCGCAAGAAAGTTTTTCCAGCTCGAGAGTTTCGAAAAGTTTCCGGTTTGCGGCGATCCTGACTTGGACATCCCTAACGCTGTGGCTAACGGAAAAACCGGGAGAAGCATTCCGGTAATCGACCCTTAGCCGCAGGGTCTTGTTAACCTCGGATCCACGGTCTCCTGCGACGTAAAACCAGACCAATAGTGCCACGCCAACCGAGACGACCCGGAGGAAAATCCTCGATGAGAGCAGGGAGTCAAGGCGCTTAAACGCCATCTCGCCCCTCCTCCCTCCACATGGATTGGATTTCTTCCCTCAGCTGGTCCCATAAGCCCTTCGGTCCTTCCTTGGCCATGAAATAGTGATAGACCAGCCTGTGGACCTGGTCTTCCTTCAGGCCTTTCGAAAGGTGTCCCTTTGTCGCCAAAGCCACTTCTCCACGTTCCTCGGAAACAACGAGGGCAATCGCATCGGAAACCTCGGTCACGCCAAGCGCTGCGCGATGACGGGTCCCATACCACCGAGAGAGGTCCGTGTTGGATGTGAGAGGCAAGTAGCAAGCCGCTGCGACGATGAGGCTGCGATCGATGATCGCCGCTCCATCATGCAGCGGATTGTTCGGCCAGAAAATCGATACGATCAATTCCTGCGTGATTTCCGCGTTCAACCTGACCGCCGACCGCCAGATGTCCGCCAATCCGGTTTCCCGCTGAAACACGAGGATCGCCCCAAGACGCTGCCCCTGGAGGTAGGTGATGGCCCTCGTTACGTCATCAGCCATTTGCTCGGCGTGTTCGATCGCCTGCCGCCTCTTCCAGATACGGCCCCTTCCAAGTTCTTCGAGCATACGCCGCAACTCGGGCTGGAAAACGATGGGAATGGCGATGAAAATGGCACCAAGAGCCCTTTCCAGAAGCCAGGAGAGAGCTTTCAGGTCAAAATACTTCGAGGCAGCCGCCGTGGCACCGATGACCAGGATCCCCTTGACGAGCTGCATAGCCCGGGTGTCGACCATGAGGAGCAAAACCCGGTAA
>ENA-ORXD01000292-ORXD01000292.1-sediment-metagenome-genome-assembly--contig:-NODE-292-length-72498-cov-4.678781_pt1 | contig 72498 bp, 53 predicted proteins | sample MGYA00237862_ERZ511471 | MGnify/ENA metagenome assembly ERZ511471
CTCCCCCAAAATCAGGACTTCAGTTTTCGCTCATTCCTTATATCTTCGGAAGTGCTTCGCGTGATTTTGACGCGGGAACCGATACCCGTTACCGGAAAGATTTCGGGATGGATGCCAAGCTTGGGCTTTCTTCTTCACTCAATCTGGATCTCACCTACAATCCTGATTTTTCGCAGGCCGAGGTTGACGATCAGGTGACTAACCTTGATCGCTTCGAGTTGTACTATCCCGAAAAGCGACAGTTTTTTCTGGAGAATAGCGACCTGTTTGCGAATTACGGTTCCGATCAGATTCGTCCGTTCTTTTCACGACGAATTGGTTTGGATGCGCCGGTTTTGGCAGGTGCCCGTCTGAGTGGAAAACTTGGAAATGATTGGCGGCTCGGGGTGATGGATATGGAAACGGAGAAAGAAGGTGATTTGCTGGCTCGCAATTTCTTTGTGGCATCGGTGCAGAAGAAAGTGTTTTCGCGCTCAAACATAGGAGCCATCCTGGTGAACAAACAAAACATGAACATTCCGTCCGGCTTTACGGGAAAGGAATACAACCGGGTGATCGGATTGGAATACAACCTGGCCAGTTCGAATAATTACTGGACCGGTGAATTCTTCGGGCAACGTTCGTTCACTCCCGGGCTGAACTCCGGGGAGCAATATGCACAGGGAACTCAGCTGTCTTATTCCCGAAAGCAATACGACCTGGGAATCAAGGAGTATTATGTAGGGAAAAATTACAATGCCGAAACGGGTTACGTTCCACGGGTCGATTACCTGCGACTGAATCCGACGGCTACCGTCCGGTTCTACCCTGAAAACAATGGCATTGAGTACCATGGTTTTTTCACCGAACTGGACACCTATTTCCGTCCGGGAGATATGGAATTAACTGACCGCGAAGTAAGTTTCGACTACTTTTTTCAGTTTCATAACAGAAGCCATTTGGAGTTGGAAACCAACTTTTGGTACATCAAATTGCGTGATGTTTTCGATCCCACCAACCAGGGAAATCATTTTCTCGAAACTGGCACTAACTATAACTGGTTCGACGCCACGTTAATCTATCAGTCGGATAACCGAAAGACCTTTAAATATGAGTTTTCTTCCGGTTACGGCGGATTTTTCAACGGCAATCGATGGCACGCCGAAGGATTGTTGAATTACCGTTTCCAGCCCTTTGGTTATGTTTCTATGGTATTTAGCTACAACAATCTGATGCTGCCACAACCATGGGGAGATACCGATTACTGGCTGGTTGGCCCCAAACTGGATGTAACATTTACCGATAAATTATTCTTTACAACCTACGTGCAGTACAACGAGCAAATCGATAACATCAATGTAAATGCACGATTGCAGTGGCGGTATCAACCGGTATCAGATATTTTTCTGGTGTATACCGATAACTATTTCCCCGGAGGTATGCATGCGAAAAACAGGGCATTGGTCTTTAAAATGACCTATTGGTTCAACTAATTTTTGCAGTGCTTTTTGCCAGGATATTTCATGGTAACGAATAGATAGTGAAGGCCATTACGGTATTTTTCAGGCAACAAAGCGTAACTAAATTTTTTTTGTATATATTTGAAATTCACAGGACCCAAAAGCTAAACATAAGTGGAAAAACCAGAAAAAAAGTCCGTCATTCTTGTGGTTGAAGATGCTGAATCCAATTATCTGTATCTGAAAGCAGTTTTGCGTAAGATTGATACGGAAATGATTTGGGTGAAGAACGGACAGGAAGCGGTTGAAACAGTCAGGACCAATCCGGAAGTGGATTTGGTGTTGATGGATTTGCAGATGCCTATCATGAATGGGTTCGATGCCACCCGCAAAATTAAGGAGCTCAGACCAGATCTGCCGGTAATTGCACAAACGGCTTTTGTGATGCCTGAAGATGTTGAAATGGCCAAAGAGAGTGGCTGTGATGACTTTTGGGCCAAACCCATTAAGTCGAAAGATATACTGGATAAGATTAAGAATTTTCTCTGAACGTCCAAGACCTTAATTGACCGCCCGTTCAAGGCGGTTTTTTTTCATATGCTTTTCCTGAAACCGCCTAGACCGAATGCTGTTATTTAAATAAAACGATCGCATTGCATGAATAAAACGAATAATCGCAAACAGGCGTTACTTGATTACCGCTACCTGCGTATGGCCCGTATCTGGGCCGAAAATTCGTACTGTAAACGTCGCCAGGTTGGGGCGTTGCTGGTCAAAGATAAAATGATTATTTCGGATGGGTACAACGGAACTCCCTCGGGTTTTGAGAACAATTGTGAGGATGAGGACAACAAAACCAAACCCTACGTTTTACATGCTGAGGCCAATGCTATTACCAAGGTAGCCAAGTCGAACAACAGTAGTGAAAATGCCACTTTGTACGTAACCTCATCTCCGTGCCTTGAATGCTCAAAACTTATTATTCAGGCAGGAATCAGCCGGGTGGTATTTTTCGACTCCTACCGGTTGAACGACGGCATTGAGCTATTGAAAAGAGCTTCGATAGAAATTGTACAGATAGATTTGGAATCAAACAGACAGGAAGAATACAATGGATAAGAAAAACAGAAGGTTAATTACATGGACCCCGGTATTGCTGGCATTTGCCATCATTGTGGGAATTTTTATCGGGATTGTCCTGCAACGTCGTCAGCAGTCGGTTTTCGATCACATCAAATCGCCGGCAAATAGTAAGATTGATCTCATCCTGAATCTGATCAACGACTACTATGTGGATACGGTCAACGAGAAAAAACTGGTTGATAACGCCATTCCCGATATACTTAAGCAGCTCGATCCTCATACGACTTATATTCCCAAGAAGGATATGCAGGAAGTGAATGAGGAAATGTCAGGTAATTTTGGTGGAATTGGAGTACAGTTTTCCATTCAGAACGATACAGTTACGGTAGTGGATGTCATTTCAGGGGGTCCGTCTCAACAGCTTGGTATTCAGGCTGGCGACCGGATTGTCCAGGTCAACGATACCACCATTGCCGGTGTGAAAATTACCAACGATAAAGTCATCAGCAAGCTCCGCGGTGAAAAGGGAACGCATGTGAAAGTTTCCATTGCCCGGCGGGGTATTCCTGATTTGATTGATTTCGATATTACCCGTGGAAACATACCACTTTATAGCGTGGATGTTTCGTACATGATTGATAAAAATACCGGATACGTTAAGGTCAGCCGTTTTGCCGAAAATACCTATGCCGAATTCATGGAAGCATTGCAGAAACTAAACAATGACGGGGCTGGCAACATCATTATCGATCTGCGTGGAAATCCGGGAGGTTATCTGGCAGCCGTGATTAGAATGGTCAGCGAATTCCTCGACAAGGGAGAATTGATCGTGTACACTCAAGGCCTGCATCAACCGAAAAAGATGTTTAAAGCCGACAGCAAGGGAAGCATGTTTGGAAAGAAAGTGGTGGTATTGATTGACGAGTTTTCAGCTTCAGCCAGTGAGATCTTTTCCGGAGCCATTCAGGATAACGATCGGGGACTGATTATTGGTCGCCGTTCATTCGGGAAGGGATTGGTACAGGAGCAGATTCCGTTTAGTGACGGCTCGGCCATGCGATTAACTGTAGCGCGTTATTATACACCTTCCGGAAGATGTATACAGAAGCCATATACCGACGGAAATAAAGCCTACTATCAGGATATTGCCCGGCGTTATATGCATGGTGAGTTTGAGCAAAAAGACAGTATCCAGTTTAACGATTCATTGAAGTATCATACCAGGAAAGGCCGGGTGGTTTACGGCGGCGGCGGCATCATGCCCGATGTATTTGTCCCGGCTGATACTACTGGCTTCTCTGATTATTATGGTAAAATTACCTCCAAAGGACTGGTTTACCGCTTTGCTTTCGATTATGCCGATACGCATCGGGAATTGCTTTCCAAGATGAAAGATTCCAAAACTATAGAGGCATACCTGAAAAAACAGGATGTGTTTTCGCAATTCATTCGTTTTGTTGGAAAGAACGGCATCCCACGGGATAATAAAGGACTGAAGATTTCCGGGAAAATTCTTGAAACTCAACTCGACGCTTATATTGCCCGAAACATTCTTGGTGAAGAAGGCTTCTATCCCATAGTTAAGGAGATTGATACAACACTGTTGAAGGCAATCGATGTGATTGAATCGGATAAAATGCCAAATTGAAGAATTAAGTGATACATAAATACGAAAGGTTACTCAAGTGAGTAACCTTTTTTTGTTTCGATAAATCAGGAAGTTGAAAAAATCCGGTTATGGCTGTAACTTTAACATGAAACAATCGTCTTACCTCGAAAATGTAATTGTAGCCTGACCGGATGACCCTTGATGAATACAACCGCGCTGTAGATGAGTGGGCAGACAGAATTTATCGCTTTGTCGTGAAAAGTATGCACGATGAAGACGGTGCAAGAGATGTTGTGCAGGACAGTTACGAGAAGATGTGGCGGCATCGTGAGAACATTGACGGAACGAAAGTGAAAACTTACCTGTTTACCACGGCTTATCATACTATGATAGACCATTTGCGGAAAAATAAACGGGAGGTAGTAGGCGATCCGTCAGAGCATGTGACACGCCACGAACGAAATGGCTTTTCCGATTTGCAGGAAGTTCTGCATGAAGCAGTTTCCCGTTTACCGGAAAAACAACGCAGTGTTGTGCTGCTTCGCGATTATGAAGGCTATTCCTACCGGGAAATTGCCGAGATTTCCGATTTAACCGAAGCGCAGGTAAAGGTATACATATACCGGGCACGCGTTTTCCTGAAAAAGTACATTGGAAGCATTGATGTGGTAGTGTAATGAGGATAACGACTGAAAATTACGAGGAATTTGTTCTGGATTACCTGGAAGGGAATCTTGATCCGGAAACGCGAAAAGAGCTTGAAGCTTTCTTCGCTGAATATCCCCGTTTGTCTCCCGACGAGGAAGGTCTGTCCGGTTTTAGGCTTCAGCCTGAAGCATTACCAATGACCGGGAAGGAAGCATTGCACAAATCATTATATGATACAACAGAGGGCCTGGAAGAAGCAGCTATTGCACTTTCCGAGGGCGATCTGTCAAAAGAAGAGGCTGCCGGTTTCCAACAGTGGCTTGAAAATCATGCCGAAGCTGAAGAAATGGTCAATCAATTCTCCAGTCTGAAATTGCAGCCGAATACCCAAATCGTTTTTCCTGATAAAGCAAATCTGAAAAGAAAAAGCCGAGTGTTGCCAATTTGGTGGAGTGTTGCTGCGGCAGCTGTTCTGGCATTAGGCATTTTCCTTTTCTATCCCGAAAAAGATGGAACGGTTCAGCAGTTATCCAATCCTGAAGTAGCGGAAGCTCCTGTTTCGGCTGTTCAACCGGAAGTGGTTTCCGGGAAGAAAGAGAATGAACGTGGGAAAGGTGAGGATAATGAGATAAAGCTACCCAAAGAAAACGTAGTAACAGAAAGGCCTGTCCGGGTGGCTGAGGTTCGCCAGGTAAAAGCGAAAACAGAACCAAAGGAAACGCAAATTGTACCCGAACGCGTTGCAATGAATATTCCCGATCCTATGATAGCCAGGGTAATCCGGTTTGATACGCGACCAGAAAAAGTGGTCATGGTGATCGATTATGAAACTCCTCAAAAAACGCTGGCTGAGGAGGTCCCGGTAGTTGATTTACTGGACAAGAAACTGGCAAACTCGTTACACAGCGGGGACAGGGAATTGCTTTCTCCCGACAACATTGCCCTGGGTGGACTGCAACTTATTGCCCGAGCATCAGGTGATCGGCTGGTGGGGAAACGTGGTAACGACGGTGAAATAAAGTCCATCTCTTTTCACAGCCGGTTAATTTCTTTCTCTCTGCCGGTGAATAAAAACCGATAGCTTGTAACAAAATCCGGTAACGGTTCGTCCTACCCACAAAATGAAAACAAAAACGCTATGTTTGGAAAATTGCTCCTGAGTTTCATGCTGATAATCTTCAGCGCTCAGTATATGATGGCACAAGATACAGTGCGGGTTAAAGTACTTGGTAAAAATGCCGTTACCGTGATAGACGGAATGGGCAAAACGAATGTCCAGGTTGGCGACAATTCACTTGATGTGAATTCCTTCCATAACGATACGGTGAAAATCAGGTTAGGTCGTAAAGCTATTATCATCAGCGACGGATGGCATGGTTCGAATGTGAATTTTGATACATTGGATGATGATGAGTTTGAAAAATGGACAGGTCACCGTCCTAAATTCAAGGGGCACTGGGCTTTTTTCGAAATGGGGGTTAACTCTTTTGCCAATGCCACGTATGCCGGTTTCCCGGAATCGAACTGGATGGATCTGAATCATAATAAATCGTATGAAGTAAACATCAATTTTCTGCGGTATAGCATTGGTTTGCAGAAAGAACGAAACACCGTTGGATTGGTAACCGGTTTGGGTCTGAACTGGAACGATTACAGGTTCTCTAACAGGAATACTGTTTCGAATGAAAATGGTGTTACCAGTCCGGTCTATCTTACTTACGACAATCTTGATAAAACCAAGCTCAATACGCTGTATTTGCAGGCTCCTTTGATGTTTGAATTTCAGATTCCGGTAAACGAATCCTATAAGCGAGTCTATTTTTCCGGAGGTGTCATTGGTGGGTTAAGGCTTGGATCACATACTAAAGTAAAGCATAGCGGGACGAAGGATAAAAACCGGGATGATTTCAATATTTCACCCTTCCGCTATGGAGCAACTGCTCGAATCGGGTACAAGGGGATTAACCTGTTTGCCACTTATTACTTTACTCCATTCTACGAAAGCGGTCGTGGTCCGGAAATGTATCCTTTCACCATTGGATTGGGGCTTGTGAACTGGTAAATAAAGAAAAACTGAAACGTTATAATATTTGAGCCGGAGTAGATCCGGCTCATTTTTTTTCTGCTTCTTTTTCAGTTAAATTTGTACAAACCTCGGTCCATGATAAGAAAATACCTGATAATCACGATAACCGCTCTGTTGTTTGCCCAAGTCGTTGTTGCACAACAAAAGGATACGATTACTATTGTTCCGGCCAAACCCCGTCGGGCAGTATCCATCAACGATTTTCTGGGTAACCAGGATGAATACAAGAGTTTTTGGGACCGGAATTTCTCTGGCCATTGGAGTGGTTTTCATCTGGGAATTAACTCCTTTCTGCAAAAGGATTATTCTTCTTACCCACCTTCGCAGGACGGGTTCATGAATCTGAAAATATGGCGTTCGTTTTCCTATCAGGTTAATTTCTGGCAAAAGAGCATTAGCCTGCAGCGCTATCACGATGCCATTGGCCTGGTCACTGGGCTGGGAATGTGTTTCGATGATTATCGTTTTAATCCGGAATTGACCATTGAAACAGATGCAAACGGTGTTATTCATCCCGTCTATCCCGGTTACGAGGATATGCATAAATCGAAGCTCAGCACGTTCTATGGGCGCATTCCGGTGTTGCTTGAATTTCAGGTCCCCGTAGGACAATATCAGCGGCGATTCTGGATGTCAGCCGGTGTGGTTTTTGGCTATAAACTGGGTAGTCATACCAAGCTGAAATACCATCAGGATGGTATCAGTGAAAAAGTGAAGTTTCGTAATGAATTATATCTGAATGATTATCGGTACAGTTATACTGTCAGGATGGGATATCGTTGGTTCAATGTATTTGCTGAATATTCGCCGGTTCCGTTTTTTAAAGATGGTCATGGTCCGGTTCTTTATCCGTTTACTGCGGGCCTGACACTGGTGAGTTTTTAGACACAGTTTACTCGTAATAATTTGCCTGCGATCCTGTGGTTCCTTCTTTTTTCATTCCCTGAATTTGACTTAATTGCATTCCGGAAAAACAAATCGAATCTAATAAAAGCTATGCAACTTTTACTCATCAGTAATTCGACGATGGCCGGAGAGCCATATCTTGATTACCCTAAACATGAAATCAAAAAATTTCTTGGCGATAAACCCGTAAAAGCGCTCTTTATTCCTTACGCTGCTGTAACGTTCTCTTTCGATGATTACGAAACCAAAGTAGAGCAGCGTTTTGCTGAAATTGGGCACCACGTCCGGGGCATTCATCATTACGACGATCCGGTGAAAGCGGTTGAAGATGCTGAAGCGATTGTGGTGGGTGGCGGAAATACCTGGCAGTTGGTGCGCATGCTCCACGAAAACAACCTGATGAAACCCATTGCTAGAAAAGTTGCCAATGGAATGCCTTACATCGGTTGGAGTGCCGGTTCGAATGTAGCTTGTCCCACATTGCGGACCACTAACGATATGCCCATTATCGATCCGCTGGGCTTCGATTGCCTGAAACTGATTCCTTTCCAAATCAATCCGCATTACCAGGATACAAATCCGGAAGGACATGCAGGTGAAACCCGTGAACAGCGTATTGAAGAATTCCTGGAAATCAATCCCGATACCTACGTAGTAGGCTTACGCGAAGGAACCATGCTGAAATATGATGATGGAATGCTTTCGCTGATTGGAAACCTCACGGCGAGGATTTTCAAAAAGGACCAAAAGCCATTGGAGTTGAGCAATGAAGATAACTTCAATTTCCTGCTGAAGGAGTAGCAGAAAAGGAGACGATATTTGAAAAGGGAGGAAATTAGTTTCCTCCCTTTTTCTTTTTATTCATCTTTCAACACCTCCACCGGATTCCGGTTGGCGGCTTTGTAGCTTTGCCAGCTGACGGCGGCCACGGCAACAATGAGGGTAAACAAAGCTGCCGAGGCAAAAATCCACCAACTTAAGGCGGTTTTCCACGCGAAATTTTCGAGCCATTTATGCATCAGGTACCAAGAGAAGGGTATGCCGATAATAAATGCGGAAATCACCCATTTCAGAATGTCGGCGTTAAGCATCGACATGATGGACCCAACAGAAGCGCCGTTTACCTTCCGGACACCAATTTCCTTTCGGCGAATCACTCCGGAATACATGGCCAGTGCCCACAATCCCAGGCAGGCAATGAATACCGCCAAAGCCGAGAAAAAGCCAAAGACCGAACCAAACCGTCGATCAGATTGATACTGCTGCTCGTAAAACCGATCGACAAAAAAATAATCAAAAGTTGACTGGGGGAAGAAATGTTCCCACAAATTATGGATGTCAGCCAGGGTTTTGGCCGATGGATTTCCCTGCATCTTAACCGAAATAAACCGGGGCGAAATCCATGGAATCCGATCATAGCGAATCATCATAATCGGAGTGTAGGCTTTCACCAGCGATTGCTGATGGTAATTCTTCATGATACCGATAATTTCAAACGGTTCCTCTTCGCCTTCCACGCTCACCCGGCGGCCAATGGATTCTTCGTTGTCCGGAAGGTCAAGCAATTTAAGGGCTTCTTCGTTTACTACGAGCTTGTTCCTGTCATCGCCGAAATCTTCCGAAAAGCCCCGTCCGGCAATGATATTCATTCCGTAAGTTGAGGTGAAGTTGTCGTCGGCGCCCAGCATTTCATACAACCGGTTTTGTTTGTTCGGATCGTCAGCCCGGTGGTTAGAGGCAAAAAACGCTACTTCCATTCCGGGTACGGCACTGGAAATCGTGGCATTTTTAACGTCGGTAAAGCTTTTTACTTCCTGTCGGAAACTCAATACTTTTTGCTGTAGATCATCGGTTTGTGCCGGAAACTTGATAGCCATCACCCGGTTGATATTCACGCCGGTAGGCTGGTTCATCATATAATCGAGTTGGTTGTACACCACAATCGTACTGAATATAAGCACAAAAGAGGCAACGAATTGAACAACGACCAAGCCTTTTCGCATGGATCCAGTGCCCTTGGATTGTTTGCTTTTGCCGCGCAAAATGGAGATCGGTTTGATGGAGGCGAGCACGGAAGCCGGATAGAAACCGGAAATGAAAATTCCGGCCAGAAAAACCAGTACGATGGGAATCCAGAAGGTAGAATCTTTCCATAGTTGAAACGGAATATTCTTTCCGGTGAGTTGATTAAATCCTCCAACCGAAACCAGCATGACTGCGATAGCTAATATCAGTGCCACACCATTCACCAGCAGCGATTCCATCAGGAACTGAATGACGATGTGCCTTTTTGAGGCGCCTGAAACCTTACGCACACTCACTTCCCGGGCACGGTCCAGGGCCCTCGCGGTCGTCAGGTTAATGTAATTGAACCAGGCAATCACCAGAATCGCCAGTGCTACAAGCATCAGGGCATTTACGGCGTTGCGGTTGCCCTTGGTTTCGCGTTCGTATTGCTTTTGCGGAGTGAGGTGAATATTTCTTAACGGATTAAGATGAATGGCCCAGGTTTTATTTTTTAGCGCTGCCAGCGTTTTATACTGCTCAGCCATTTTGGGAAAAGCATTTTCGATGCTGGCCGGTGATACATTCGGTTGCAGCAAAACGTAAGTGTACACCTCATGCAGGTACCAAAAGTTTTTCATCCATTCGGGCAGCGTTTCCCACGAAATAAAAAAATCGAAATGGAAGTGGGAGTTGGGTGGCAGATCAGCCATAACGCCGGTCACTTCGCAATTTTTTACTGAACCTGTAGTACTGAATTTCAATATTTTCCCAATTGGATCTTCTTCACCAAAATAACGATGAGCCGCGGTTTGAGTGATGACTACTTTGTTTGGTCCTTCCAACGCTGTTTTCGGATCGCCTTCCAGCAGTGGAAAATCGAAAATCCGGAAAAACGAAGGCTCGGTAACCGTTACATCGCTTTCGCGGAATCGCTTATCCTGATAGCTGACAATCTGTTCGGTTTCGTGAATATCAACCCGAACGGCATCTTCGATTCCGGAAATATGCTGCATCATGGCCGGGGCATAACCAAACGAGCTGGTGGGCCAGTCATCTGTCATGGTTTTGCCTTCAAAGAAGCGCGATTCGACCCGGTATATCCGGTTGGCATTGTGGTGCATGCTATCGTAGCTGAACTCGAAATTCACGTAGTTCAGAATGAGCAACGAAACAGCCATTCCAATTGCCAGCCCAAGGATATTGATGGCCGTGAACAGTTTATTCTTCAGTAAATGACGGACTGCCGCCAGCAGGTAATTTCGTAGCATAGCTTAGTTAAAGGTTTGGCATAAGTTCTCCTGTGAAAGGTAAAAATTTACAGGTGTTTAGCTATTCAGTACTTCTTCTTCCACTTCCCCGTCAGCTAACCGGATGATGCGTTTTCCGTATTTGGCAAATTCCTGGTTGTGGGTCACCTGAAGGATCGTCATGCCTTCTTCATTCAGCTTTTTCAGCAGGTCCATGATCATTTTTCCCTGGTCGTGATGAAGATTCCCTGTTGGTTCATCGGCCAGTAACAGTTTTGGTTTACCTGCAATGGCACGGGCAATGCCTACCAGTTGTTGCTGCCCTCCCGATAACTGCTGTGGGAACAAGTCCTTTTTGGCCACCATGTTGAAGCGGTCAAGCAAATCGGCGATCACCGCCTGACGTTCTTTCTTCTTCATTCCCTTGTAGAAAAGCGGTGTTTCGATGTTTTCGTAAACCGTCATTTCTTCAATCAGGTGAAAAGCCTGAAAGATAAAGCCTACATGATGGCGGTGAAAGTCGACTTTTTTCTTCTCATTTAGCTGGTGAGCCGGTTGATCGAGGAAATAATACTCACCCTCATTCGGGTCATCCAACAGTCCGATGATGTTGAGCAATGTCGATTTTCCGGCACCGCTGGGGCCCATTATCGACACAAAATCGCCTTCCGCCACATCGAGATTGACATTTTTCAGGATATAAGTCCGTTCGTATTTGTTGTCGTAATACTTGTAAATTTTCTTCAGATTGATCATGACAATGTGTTTTATGTGTCACTATTAGAAAGTTGTAATAAGTCTATTATAAGGTTAGTCATTAAATAGAAAACAGGATGGGCAAAATCTGTAACGAAATTGCACCATCCTTTTATGATCTACTCTATGAAGTGAAATGAACCTATCGGTTATGTTTTTCCGTAATAATTTGTCCGTCGAACAGGTTAATGATGCGATGGGCAAAATCGGCGTCGTGCTGTGAGTGGGTTACCATTACGATGGTAGTTCCCTCGTTGTTCAATTCCGAAAGCAGGTTCATCACTTCCAGTCCGTTGTTGGAGTCGAGGTTACCGGTGGGCTCATCGGCGAGGATGAGACCTGGATTAGCGGCTACGGCACGGGCGATGGCGACACGCTGCTGCTGTCCTCCTGAAAGTTGCCTTGGAAAGTGTTTCCGTCGGTGACTGATTTTCATCCGCTCCAGAATGGCTTCGACCCGTTCCTTTCGCTCCGAAGCTTTCATCTTCAGGTAGATGAGCGGCATTTCTACATTTTCGAAAACAGTTAGCTCATCAATCAGGTTAAAACTCTGGAAGACAAAACCAATATTTCCTTTCCGAAGTTGGGTACGATCCCGTTCCCGCATTTTCGACACTTCCACACCGTCGAACAGATAAGTTCCTGCCGAAGGGCTATCGAGCAATCCAACAATATTCAGCAAGGTCGATTTGCCGCAACCTGACGGACCCATGATGGCCACAAATTCTCCTTTTTTCACATTAAAATTTACCGAATTCAGGGCAGTAGTTTCGACTTCTTCGGTTTGGAAGGTTTTGGTCAGATTTTCTGTTTGTATCATGATGCTAAGATTTTGTAGTCAATATATATCGTGAAAATTTAATCAGAATTATTCGTTTCGTAAACTGTCAACCGGATTGGTATTAGCTGCTTTAAAGCTGAAATAGTTGATAACAATCAGACAGATACTGAGAACAATCACTCCGGCGCTGATAAATACCCACCAGGGTAAATTAGTGCGGTAGGCAAAATTCTGCAACCATTGGTTCATGAAATACCATGCCAAAGGAACAGCTATCACCATTGCAATGCCAATCCACCGGATAAAGCTTTGATTCAGTAGAATAAGTATCTGCATCGTCGAAGCTCCGCTGGTTTTACGAAGGGCAATCTCTTTTGAGCGTTTTTGTGTCAGGTAAGTTACCAGGCCGATGATACCAATCAAGGCAATCAGCAGCGACATAAGTGTACCAAATTGAATGAAGTTGGCCAGCTTATTTTCACGGCTGTACAATGCTTCATATTTCTGGTCGAGAAATTGGATGGAAGGTGCCGGGGCAGACGAGAATTTCGCCCAAGTATCTTTTATGTATTGCAGTGTTTGAGTGAGGTTACCAGGATGTATTTTCAGAAGAATGTAATTTTGCCAGCCCGGGTTATTGGTCAACCAGAAGACCATAGGTTGTAATTCCTCACGCAAGGAAGAGAAAGTAACGTTTTTGGCAACACCTATCACGTGCCCGTTGCCGCCTAAAGCCGGGAAAGATATATCCAACGGATTTTTCCATCCGTAGTTTTGAACAGCCTTTTCGTTCACGATAAAATCATTCCTGTCTGCAGCTATATTTTGAGAGAAGGCACGTCCCTTATCTATTTTGATGTGAAAGAAATCGAGGAATCGTTCATCAACCGGCCAGGCCCAGAGTGTGACTCGCTGATCGCCTATGTCGCGCCCCCACGACATTTGTACCTGCCCGGGAACAAATCCCGTATAGGTATAATTTGTAATTTGATTGTTCTTCAGTAATTCTTCGGCGAAAGCCGGGCCATGCTGGGTGATGGAAGCATCGGTTTGCAGGTAAACCACGTTGTTGGGAGATAAACCGGTATCGAAGTTTTTCCAGTAATTTAATTGTCGGTGAATGGTAAAAGCCCCAATGATGAGTGCGGTGGAAATAACCAGCTGTAGCGTGGTTAACGCGGCCCGAAGAAATCTCCCGTTTCCGGAGAATTGAAATTCCCCGTGAAGAATTTTGGTCGGTTCGGCCGATGAAAGGAGGTACGCCGGATACAGACCGGCAAATAAGCCGAACAGAATAGCTAATCCCGCGGGAAGCAGCAATAAATTGGTATCGTTCATCATGGACAAATCCTGGTAAGGAAGAATGTCCTGCATATCGGTTCCCAGCAATTCGACCGCTACTGTCGCCAGTAAAAACGCAATTAAAGCGAGGACAATGGCTTCGAAAATGATTTGCAACTGCACCTGAAACCTGGTGGCTCCCAGTGCTCGTTGTATACCCAACTGATGAATGCGTTTGCCAGCTTGTACGGAAATCAGGTTGATGTAATTCACAAAGGCCATGAGCAGAATCAAAAGCGCTACCGAACCGAATATTTTTAGAAATAATGGATTGACAGCGTTCAAATAGGTCATGCTGCCATCGCTGCTGAAGTGAACCTCTTTGAATGGCTTCAGGTAGAGTATCCGCTCGGTGTGAAAAGCCTTCTTAAAAGCGTCGAAATCAGCTTTCATACTTCCCGCATTGGCTTCGATTTTTTGAGCTGTTTCATCAGGGTTGGCACCTTGCTTTAGCAGAAAAGCTAACACATAACTGTACTCAGAAGCCAGGTTGGCGCCACTATTGGGATCATCTGTTTCGGTGGCAAGCGAAAAAAAGCAGTCCGTTTTAATGGATGAATTAGACGGAATATCCTTCATCACACCGGTAATGGTGAATGGGCTCTTTTCTCTCTTATATAAAAGCTGCTGGCCAACCGGGTTTTCGTTACCAAATATTTTATGTGCCAGCGATTGAGATATGACGGCAGTAAAGGGTTTACTCAGCACTGTTTCAGGATTTCCCTGAATCAAAGGGAATGTGAATGCGCTGAAAACTTCCTTGCTGGCAAAAACCGGATCCGCGTTATAGTCATCATTGGGTTTATCGGCCCGGTAAACATTGTTTAAATTGAATATCTGGTGGAAGACGGTAACAGACTCTATTTCCGGAATGGAATTCCCGATTTCTTTTTTTAGCAATGCCGGAAGAGTTGCTTGTCGTTGCCCCTGGTCCGCTTTGGCGGTCAACAGGTATAGGCGATCGTAATTTTTGTTGAATTTGTCGTAGCTCAGTTCATGTTGCAGATAAATCATGATGAGCAGGAAACCAAAGAAAGCCAGTGTAAGTCCTAAAATATTGAGCAAAGTCGTCAGTTTCTGCTTCAGCAGGCTTTTCAATGCAATTTTAAGTCCTTTAAATATCATTGTTATTCAATTTTGTCGTTGAATAAAATTAATTCACATCCAATCAGGTTATTTGAAAACAACTCGCTGGTTGTCGCCGAAGGTTTCGTACCCGGAAGTGATTACCTGTTCTCCCGGTTTCAAACCGTCGAGTACTTCGTAATACTGTGGATTTTGCCTGCCAATCCGTATATCGCGGCGTGTGGCTTCGCTACCGTCTGCATTAAGGACGAAAATCCACTGACCACCAGTCGACTGGAAGAATCCTCCACGCGGAATCAGCACCGATTGTTGTGCCTGTCCCAGCTGGAGTTCAACATGATAAGTTTGTCCGGGACGAATGTTTTCAGGTACTTCATTATCGAAAACCATATCAATCTCGAAAGTACCGTTGCGAACGTCGGGATAGACTTTCTTCACGGTCATTTCGTAGCTTTTATCCTGTCGGGTGAATGATGCTTTCAACCCTTTGCGAACCCGGTCGATGTAATGCTCGTCGATCTGGGCAGTTACTTTAAAGGCACTCAGATCGTTCACCTGACCGATACGACTTCCCTGCGGAATAGACTGCCCGATTTCGGCATCGAGCAAACCAATTTGTCCATCAATGGGTGCTTTGACGTCCAGGTTATCCATCCGTTCTTTCACCAAATCCAGATTAGTTTTCATCCGGTCGAGGTTGTATTCCATCTGTTTGACCTGAACGGCCCGGAAAGCTGAATCGGTTTTTTGCCGTTCACCCAGTATTTGGCGGGTTTTTTCGGCGTACTCAAAATCTTCTTTGGAAGCGAGAAAATCATCTTCCGAGATCATATCCTTTTTGTAGAACCGGGTATTTTGGTTGAATTTTCTTTTCCTTTTCAAAATATCATAATCCATTTCCAGAATCTGGCGTTGCAGGGTCAGTTTGTCCTGCTCCATTTGAATACGGGTGTTCCGAAGGAAGTTAATTTGCTCAGCCAGACGTGCTTCAGCAGTAAGAATATTCAGCTTCAAATCGGGATTGGATAACTTCAGGATGATATCCCCCTTCTTCACCATGGCGCCTTCATCATTGATAATTTCTTCGACACGACCACCTTCAGTTGCATCGAGATAAATGAAGCGGATGGGTTCCACGTTTCCGATAACACGGATGTAGTCGTTGAAAAGACCTTCGGTAACCGGACTAACAGAAACTTTATCACGGTCAACCCGAATGGTCGACGCATGATTGCCAAAAACCAACGACATCAGGAAGACCAGAAAAACCAACGCTCCTCCAATCATCCAGAAGTGTTTCTTTTTCAATCCTTTCTTTTTCTCTATTTGACGATCCATCCCAGCCATAAATGTTCGAAATTTTAGAAGTCGTTTCCGACAAGAGTTTGAAATATCAGTATTTAATCACTCGAAAAAGCTTTGTTTTGGCGTTTTAACGGACACTTTTTCGTTTTCGCAGACCTCTTTAACCAATTTTGTGCCAACAGAGACAATGAATACATTTTCAACAGGATAACCAGAAGTGTTCTACTGCATCATTATCTAAAATGTCAAGTTTCTTGACAAGTTCGACAAATGTTTTTACAACCCCTTGATTGTCGGGGATTGGCAACTTATCTTTGATCATCAAACATTGCCTATGACTTCCGGAAATATTTTAATTGTAGATGATAACCGAACTGTTTTGCGTGCACTGGAGTTGGTTCTCCAACCCGAGTTCGATTCGGTGTCAACACTTTCCAATCCCAACCGGCTTCCTTTTTTCCTTCAAACTAATTCGGTGGATGTAATTTTGCTGGACATGAATTTTGTAGCCGGCGTGAATACGGGAAACGAGGGAATTTTCTGGTTGAGTGAGATTAAAAAACTCAAGCCGGATATTCCGGTGGTGATGATTACTGCTTTTGGCGATGTAGATTTGGCAGTGAAAGCCTTGAAAATGGGCGCATCTGATTTTGTCCTGAAACCATGGGATAATACCCGGTTGATTGAAACCCTGAAATCGGCCGTGCGTGTGCGGCAATCGCAGGAAAAACTGGGGAAATCTGCCTTTAAAGCCGAGAAGAATAATCACAAAGAAGACAATGTGGAATTGCTGGGCCAATCGGCTGCCATGAAGTATGTTTTCAGGTTGATTGAAAAAGTGGCTCCTACGAAAGCCAATGTGCTGATTACCGGCGAAAACGGCACCGGAAAAGAATTGATTGCTCAGGCGATTCACCGGCACTCGGAGCGGGCTGAAAAACCGCTGGTGAGTGTCGATATGGGTGCCATTAGCGAAACGCTGTTCGAGAGCGAACTGTTTGGCCATGTGAAAGGAGCCTTTACGGATGCGCGGGTCGACCGCGAAGGAAAAATTATCATCGCTAACAGCGGAACCCTTTTTCTCGATGAAATCGGAAATCTGTCTCTGCCTTTGCAGGCCAAATTACTGGCTGTTTTGGAAAACCGGCAGGTTATCCCGGTAGGAGCGAACCGGCCAGTTTCGGTGGATATCCGGTTGATTTGTGCCACAAACTGCAATTTGGAAGCGATGGTGGAAGAAGGAAAATTCCGTGAAGACCTCCTTTTCCGTATCAATACTATTCGTATCGAGGCGCCGCCATTGCGTGAAAGGGAAGAAGATATTGTATTACTGGCTAAACATTTTCTTGAATTTTACGGGGGGAAATACCATAAGCAAAATCTCACGCTTTCGGGAATGGCGCGTGAGAAATTCAGGCGTTATTCCTGGCCGGGAAACGTCAGGGAGTTGAGGCATGCGATCGAAAAAGCGGTTATTCTGGCCGATAATGAGGTGTTACAACCCGAAGATTTTCATTTCCGTCCGGTCATTGAGCAGGAAGAAGCTCCCACGACACTGGAAGAGATGGAGCGTAGCATGATTGAGCAGGCGCTGGAAGAGAGCAGCGGGAATATGAGTTCGGCCGCCACTAGGCTGGGCATTACCCGGCAAACACTCTACAACAAAGTGAAGAAATATGGGCTTTAACCGATTTAACCGGAAACTGACAGGTTTCATCCTCTTGTTGGGAGGTCTGGCGTTGCTTGCTGCTTTTATGTGGTTTGCCAGCTGGTATCTCTGGAGTGGGTTGTCGTTGTTTGCTTTTGTCATCGCAACAAGCCGTTTGTACCGTTTCCTCGGAAAAACCAATCGCGATTTGAGTTTGTTTTTTGAAGGCATGTTGAACGAAGATTCCTCGTTGAACCTGGAAAAAGGAATTGCTCCGCCTGGATTTGACGAGTTAAAAGAATCGTTACTGCGACTGCGCAGCGCTATTCGGAAAGAAAGGGTACACAACCGTTTTCAAGAACAGTTTTATGAGGAATTGATCGGTCATTCAGGAACTGGTTTGCTGGCCTATGACGAGCAGGGAAAAGTCATTATTGCCAATCCGGCATTGCTGCAATTGCTCGAATTGCATCATCTAACTTCCGTGAAAACACTAGAACACCGGCTACCGGCTTTTTATCAGAAGCTTCAGCGTCTTTCCCCCGGAAAGCCACTATTGTATAAATTTTCCGTCAATGGACAGGTGGTGTTGCTGCAACTGCGTGCCAGCGAGTTCATTTTTGGAGAAAAGCATTACCATTTGCTGGCGCTGCAAAACATTAAAGCCGAGCTGGAAGAGCGCGAAGTAGAATCGTGGCAGAAACTGTTCCGCATCATGTCGCACGAAATCATGAACTCGATTGCTCCGATTACTTCACTGGCCCAGTCCATTGGGCGTTCACTGCCCGAAGAGGTTTCGGAAATCTGTACCCAATCGGGAATTGATATCGAACGCATCAGGAACAGTGCCGGCGCCATTGAGGAACAGGGCGATTTGATGATGTCGTTCGTCGAGCGGTACCGGAAGCTGTACAAAATTCCTGAGCCGGTACTGAAACCTATCGCCATTGAAGACTGGCTGTCGCGTTTTCGCATTTTATATCATCAGGAAATGCTGCAGCGAAACATCAATTTCCGCGTTAGCGTACCCAAGGCATTGACCGAATTTACAGCCGATGATAAACTGATTTCGCAGGTGGTGATCAACCTGCTGAAAAATGCGGTGGAAGCAGTTGCGGAAACAGAAAACGCCGAGATTAACCTTGGGGTAGAAAAAGGCGAGCAGGAAACCCGGATAGTGGTGGCCGATAATGGCGTAGGCATTCCGGAAGAGTACGCCGACCAGGTGTTTGTGCCGTTCTTTACCACCCGGCAGGGAGGAAGTGGCATTGGGTTAGCTCTTTCGCGGCAGATTGTGCACCGCCATAGCGGAACCCTTTCGTTCCATTCCATTCCCGGAATGGGAACTACTTTTACTGTGGTGTTACCAGGTTAACTGAAAAAGAAAAAGGCGGAATTTATTCCGCCTTGGTAGCCTCACCAGGACTCGAACCTGGATCTACAGTTTAGGAAACTGTCGTTCTATCCCTTGAACTATGGGGCCATAAAAAACACTGCTCTTCGGCAGTGCAAAAATAGATAAAATTCAGTTACAGACAAGTCTGACCACGCGAATCCATTCGCAATTACTTGGCCGGATTCAACACGGGGACCGCGCACAAACGCTTGGCTGCTTCTTCCAGAATCCCGTTAGGACGGGCAAAGCAAATACGCAACATTCGCGACTTGGTTTTTTCGTGCTGGAAAGCTGAAAGCGGAAGAACGGAAACGCCGTATTCCTTCACCAGACGCATGGCAAATTCCACGTCGGTTTCATCCGAAATTTTGCTGTAATCGAGTATCTGGTAATATGTTCCCATGGCCGGAACTACTTCGAAATTGCTTTCGCTCATCAGGCGGTTGAAGTAGTTTCTCCTACCCTGATAAAAATCGGCAATCTCTTCGTACTTGTGATCTTCCTGTAGAAATTCAGCCAATGCATATTGTCCGGGTGTGTTAACGCTATATCCCTGGAATTGCTGAATCTTCCGGAACTCATTCATCAGGTTTTCGGGACCCACCACGTAGGCAATTCCCCAGCCACTGATTTTGTACACCGGACCAAAAGATGAAACAACCAGACTTCGCTCGGCCAGTTCGGGCACCGACGAAAGACTGCGGTGTTTCTCTTCGTCGAATACAATGTGTTCGAATATTTCGTTACTCAGAATAACAATTCTGGTTCCGTTGGTAAGCCTTTTCAACTGGTTGAGGTCTTCATCATTCATCACCCTACCAGTAGGATTTTGGGGATTATTGATGATGATCATCCGGGTTTTGGCGCTCATCAGCTTTTTTACCTCATCCCAGTCGATATGGAAATCGGGTTTTTTCAGCGTGACGTAAACCGGGCGTCCGCCATTCAGTTCGATGGCAGAAATGTATGATTCCGAAACCGGTTCAAATAGCAGCACCTCTTCGCCCTCCTTAATCAGTGCACTGATGGTGGTGGCCATAGCCTGCGTGGAGCCGGCTGTAATGGTGATTTCGGTGTTCGGATTGTATGCTTTTTTGTGTAATTGCTTTATGCGGTCGGTGATAACTTGCCTGAGGGGTTCAATACCTTCCATTGGAGCATAATTGTTGAACCCTTCCGATACATATTTATGCATCAGTTCAACGAGTGACTCGGGACTGGGAAGATCAGAAACCGACAGGGCGAGGTCAATCGCATGATGTTCTTTTGCCAATTCGGTCATCGTCGCAATGATACTTCTTCTTGATGTTGGCAATTTTGATGAAACCATATATTCTTTTCGAAGATTGGGGTCAAAAGTAGTAATTATTTGGAAGGCGCAACAGCCAATTTCCAGCTACAATTTACTGGAATTTTCGCGAAGAGAAAACGGCTTTGCCGATAATATCCTATGAAAACAATTCCCGTAGTACCGAAAGAGATTTTATGTGAATGGTACTTCCCAGATGGAGACTGAAATAATCCAGCAAAGCCTCCAGGTATCGGTCACGCAGCTTGTGATCGAGTCGCAATGTTTCCAGGGAATCGAAACTGACGTGGATTAGTTGCGCAAATATGCGACTCTCTTCCTTCTGCAGATAATCCGGATGGGGAGGCGGCATGGTCACAAAAACACCGTTGCGAAGGTCGAAAAAGGGTTTTTCTTCCGAGTAATTATCTCGTGGTCCAAATCCCAGGTAACGGGCGAATTGCATCAGAAAAACGAGGTGAAAGTTGGCTGTTCCGTGGGATGTCAGGTCGAGGTATTGTACAGAATGGAACAAGAACTCGAATAGTTCAGGCCGAGGTTCTTCCTCTTGCAGAACTTTGTAGAGTATTTCCGCCAGAAACATGGCTTGGGTCGATTTTCCAATTTCGAAAGGAATGGTGGTATAGGGCACGGCATTACGCATCTCTTTTACCCGCTGTAATTCACGCCCCGGTTTGTACGATACTTCCATGTCGAGCAAGAATAGCGGCTGTAACAGGTTGGCTTTGCTGCGCGACTTCTTTCCCCGAACGCCCTGCATCATGAACGACATTCGTCCGAATGCCTCGGTGTATAGCGTGACAATCATGCTGGTTTCGCCGTAGCGAAGATAATGCAGGACTATGGCGCGTGTTTTCTGTTGCATCGTTCAACGGATAAAAAGAAGTTTGGTAACAAAACTCTGGTCGCCATTCTGGTCGGAGCAAAAGACAAGATACACACCGGTATTTACCCTTCGACCATATGAATCTTTTCCATTCCAGATGGCCCTGCCACCGTTTGAAGTGGTCTGAAAAACCAGGTTGCCGGCAATGTCAGTAATTTTCACAGTCGATTGCTCCATCAGTCCGTCAATAGTGATGTCACCATGATACGTTTCTCTGACAGGATTGGGGAACACATACACATTGGCAAAAGTTTGATTGCTACCCGATGCATCACTCATATACGACTGGATCCCATAGTCGGTGGCAAAGAATACTTCGCCGTTTTTCGGGTTGATTGTAATGGATTTGATGTTGTTTGAGAGTAGCGGTGAATTATCGGTATTAAACTGCCGGATGAGGGTTTGCCCGTCTTTCGAGAAGAGAAACGCACCGGAATTTTTTGTTCCAAACCATTTCCTGTTGCCACCGTCCACGGCAATGGACGTGACTACTTCTTTTTCCAGTAATGGGTGGTACAATCCGTCTCCCAAATCCACACCGGGCTGAATACCATAAAAATCAGAGGTGTCAAAAACCTTGTCGGGATTGTAATATTCTACCACGCCCTGACCGGTTCCTACCCATAATGCACCATCCTGGTCTTCTGCCATACATTGAATGTTGGTGTACAACTTGGTGATGGTTGTTTCGTTATTGGAGAAGACACTCCTGACGGTCAGTTTCCGGTACTTGTCGTCGGTCTGGTCGTCAATGGTGCGGTTATCGTCGAAAGCAAACAGGCCCACATTGGTGATGATAACCCACTTAATGCCGGACTGAGTAGCGAGAATATCCCCCACAAAAGCGTCGGTGCTTTCCAGCCCTGGATATTTCAGACTGGCCCAGCTACCATCTTCTTTCAGCACCTTCACCTGGTGCTCCACCAGCGCATTGGTCATCCAGAGGTTGTGATTACCATCGAATGACAAGCCTCCAATCCAGCAAAGGTTATCGCCATAAGCTTCCAATGGCGAATTGGACGGATCGTAATGCGCAGTAGCCTGCATATTTTCAAATGCAATTAACCCTTTTCCCCATGAAGCGGCATAAAACCTACCGGGATTTCCGGGTACGGAAGCGACGCGAATCAGGTCGTTTACATTATCAAGGTTCGTTGAGGTATTGGCATTTATTGTGTGCCATTTGCCATCCTGGAGGAGATGAATTTCGGCCGGAAGAAATACGTCGCCGCTTTTGGAACCGGTAGCGGCGAAAACGGTTCCGTCGCCCGAAGAAAGTGAAGCCCCCAGGTTATCAGCCGGACCATCCGGAATAATTTGATTGAAACTACCACCGGATGTTCGCTGTATCATCCCGAACTTGCCATCACCAATCCACAAACTTCCATCATTTCCTGCGAAAGCATCTTTAGGAGCAATTGTCTGCCACTGTACTATTTCCGGGCTGTACGTTTTTACGGAAGACAAAGATGAGCCATTGTAGATATCCACCGATTCGACGCGGGTAATCACTAATTGATCATTACTACCGGTCAATTTTAGACAGTCGTTGATGCCGGTAAAGGCCGGAAGCCAAGAGTTTCCGTTCCAGCGATAAAGCTGTTTGGATGTATTGTCGAAAGCATAAAGTTCATTTTGGAATGATGCTACGGCAGTAAAATCATCGGTTGCCCCGGGAATAGTGGTTTGCTGTTCCCAATTGGCATAATCCTGCAGGTTCGGCTCATCTTTCCGGGCCCGGTAAATTCCGCTGGCGGTAGCTGCCCAGTAATAAGTATTGTCGATGGCCAGAGCATTGACCATCACCGAAGCGCCGCCACTCCCTATGAGCCAGGTTTCACTGACTTCCCGCTTTTCCAAATTCAGTTTTACGATGCCAAAACCACAACTAAGGTAAGCATCGCTGCCGTCGGTAACAATTTGATTAATGGATTTTCGCGTCAGGTTGGTCTTCCGTTTAATGGCTGAAATGTTGTGAACCGCATCACCATCAAGCAGATCAATATTGCCGTTGGAGTAGCCTACGACCAATATTCCGGCAGACTCGGACCAGGCAATGGCTGAAATTCCGGCATCCGATAAACCTTCCACCCGTGTGAACGTTTCCACGCTGTTATCACTTAGGTTATAGCTGAAAAGACCTTGATCAGTGGCTGCATAAACCTTCTGGTCCGCCCCGGTTACTGCCATCACGTTATTGAACGACAGATGCGAACGCCAGTGGTACAAAGGCACCTGCGCCTGAGCAATTCCGGTTACCAGTAAAAGCAAGAGAAGGAAGATCTGTTTGTGCATGCCGTCAGGTTTGTTTTGTTGCCACAAGTTAAAAAAATAGCTCATGAAACGAGTCATAAGAGGTTTGCCTTGCACACAGATGCATGATTATTTTGGCGGGTTCCATGTGACTTCAAAAATATTTAATCATCACCTGAAACTGTTTCATCTTCCCTGGTGGGAATGACATCCTGTACCGCTTTCTTATTTTGCTTGCGCAGAATAGTATCCCGGAGGAGCCAAAGCAAGAGCAGAACAAAACTAGTGATGGAAACGGTTAATGCATCTAACACCTTTGCCGGATGGTACAGGAACCGGATGCGATGCTCGCCGGCTGGAACCAAAATCTTCATCAATGCACGATAAGCCGGTTGAATCGTTGTTGCTTTTCCATCGATGAAAGCCTGCCAGCCGTTTTTGAAATTCTGCAGATAAATCAGCTCTGCAGGTTCATTCAGCGAAATATCAGCTGCGATATAATTGGCTCCGAATCCGGTGATGGAAATTCGCGTTGAGTCGCTGGCATTTTCCTTCCGGAAGAAGAGCAAAGGATGGTCAATTACTTTCCGGAAAGCAGATGAATCTTCCAGCGCCAGCCAGTTGCGGTACTGGTAGGGCGTATATCCGTCGAAACTAATTTGCTTGTAGAACGTTGGCACATTCCGCCAGAGCGGACGAATGTCAGGTGTTCGCTGACGAACGGTGGCAATTCGTTGGTTGAGGTCAGGTAGAGGAAAACCTTTGGGAAGCTGATTGAGATTTGCCTGGGTTTCGGCCGGCCGGAAATTGTCGATGACTGACATGTGAATATTGCTCTGCACGGCAAACAACATATCGATGAAAATAAGGCCGGGCAGAATGAGCCGCCAGTTTTTCTTCTTCAAACGGTTCATCGAAAACCAAAAGACGAAAATCAACACTTCCTGCAAAAGCGCTTGTCTGAAAATGGAATGAATCAACTCATTTCCAATTTTTCCGGTAAGTGAATACAATAAGAGGGCAACAAAAACCGGGAAAACGAAGAGGCTTACTAACATAATTTGCCCCAGTCGTCGCTTATCATATTTAATTAATCTGTTAAGTGTTGAGCCAGCCAACAGCAGGCTAAAAAACACGAAAAAGAGCCGGAAAAGGGCCGGAATGCGGAAATAGTTGAAGAGAGGTAAAACATAATAGAGCCATGTTCTAACAGGAAGAGCCTGTCCGAGCGCGACTGCCAGAAAAAACAGAGCGCCGGCAAAGTACCACCATTCAGTACGTTTCTTTCCTTTGGTAAAAATCCAGGCCGCGAAAAGCATCACGGGGAAAATGCCGTAAAAGACGTTAATCATCGACTGGTCTCCAATCCAAAAGGCTGGGTTGTAGTTTTGTGCGGCTGGAAAAAAGAGTGATAACAGATCGACCGGATAGAAAGGAACGGATAGAGCACGCTCCAGCGGAATGCCATTTCCGCGGTGCATCACCGGCATCAAATCGAGGAGCGAAATCCAAACCACGGCGCTTACAGTTGAGAAAATCACGGCTAGCAGCAGATGGCCTTTCCATCGGTTCGTCAATCGACGGAAAGCTTTCGCCTTGATATCCCGGTAGGAATGCCAAAGAAAAATTCCGATTAACAGATATGCTGTGGTAACAAAAAAGGCAATGTACCCGCCGGTGAATAGGAAAAACAAATACAATACGGTTAATGCCAGATAGCGAGGTTTACCCTTTTTCAGGAAACGGAGATACGCATCAAGTACAAAGGGAAGCCAGGCTCCGCTGACAATCCAACCGAGATGTTGGGCATTGCCTACAAAAAAACCCGAAAACATGTACCCAATTGCGCAGAAGAGGGCAACTTCCGGTAGTAGTCCCCGGCTTCGCGATAAGCGAAACATGCCCCAACCAGCGAGGAAAATGTGTAGTAAGAACTCCAGGCTCAGGGAGTAAAGGGTATATTTCCCAGCAAGGGCAAACAGCCAGAAGACGGGATACCAGGTTTGCGGGTCACTGTGCTGCGAAAAGCCTAGAAACTGGAATGGATTCCACAAAGGTAGCTCACCATGCCAGGCGGTAGCGGTGATAATAAACCGCCACGGAAATGAAATATCAAGGGCATCCCACTTGAGCGTGTGGCGAAAAAAGGCTACCTGCCAGAAAGCGGCTAACACTGCCACCAGCAAGATGAGGAAGGTCTTTTTTCGCGTTAATTGCATAACGGAGGTTTAGTTTTTCTTCAGGTAGTCTACCAGCTTGGCCACGGCGCGGCCCCGGTGACTGATTTCATTCTTTTCGCCGGCGTTCATCTCGGCGAATGATTTTTCTTTTTCTTCCGGACGGAAGATCGGGTCGTAACCAAAGCCGGCATCACCGCGGGTTTCGGTCAAAATCTCACCTTCGACCACTCCGTCAAATTGAGTTTCCTTGCCATCAATGATGAGCGAAATAACAGTCCGAAACCTGGCCGACCGATTGGTTTCACCGTTCATCAGGCGCAATACTTTCTTCACGTTGTCTCGGGCATCTTTGGCTTCGCCAGCGAAGCGAGCCGAGTATACACCCGGTTCACCATTCAGCGCATCGATTTCGAGGCCGGTGTCGTCGGCAAAACAGTCGATATGGTAACGCTCCCAGATGTAATATGATTTCTGTGCGGCATTGGCTTCCAGCGTGTCACCCGTTTCCGGGATTTCGTCGGAACAACCGATGTCGTTCAGGCTGAGCAATTCGAATTGTTCACCCAGTATTTCGCGAAGTTCTCTCAGTTTGTGCAGATTGTTGGTGGCAAAAACCAGTTTTTTCATAAATGACCTTAAATGCGTTCTGGACAAATGTAAAGCATTTAAGGCGAATCGTCGTTTTCACGATGAAGGTTCTGTTGTTTTTTCGAGCGGGAATTGAAGAGCAAACGGATGGTGATGCATAGCGAAACACCGATGAACAGTCCGGACAGAAACAGCAAAGAGGGGTCGAAGCGGGAAATCACCATAAACAACAAACCTGTGATGGATGTCAGCACAGCTATTGCCAGCCAAATGATTCGCCGGTTATTTTTTCCTGATGTGTTCATGACCAGCGGGTTTTAGTTAGAATAAGGTACGAAAAAAGGGAACGCAGGGAAAGGAAGAAAATGAGAGTGGGCGAAAAGGAGAAATGGGGAATGGGTGGACGACCGGATTAATTCAGCCCGGTGGCAACGCACGCTCCGGGTTGGATGGATAGCAAAATAACCCCCGATGCCCTGAAAGGGTAATTTAAATCTTGTTTCAGGGATATTCTGACCCCGTGCAAACTACTTCGCGATTGGTTCAAAGAAGTCGGCAAGTCGTGCAAACTACTCAGCGTCTCGTGCAAAGTACTCCGAATGTCATGCAAAGAACTCGCTGACCCGTGCAGAGAACTCGGTGGCTGACGCAATGGCAGTTACAACTGTTTCAATGACAGTCCGGAGGCGTTCGAAGAACACCAGGGGCGATGCAAACAACTCCGGCGGCCGTTCAGCAGGCTTTTGTCGTTGTTCAGTGAATACTGGCAAGAGGGAAAAGGACCTACCGGCAGATGGATGGGAGAAAATCTTTTCCAAAGGTTAAACCTTTGGAAAAGATGGTTCATCAATGGGTTAGTTGGCCGAATAAGTTTTCGTTTCGATGGCATCCTGAACCGCTTGTGGAAGCTCCGACAGGAAATTGTAACCGGTTGCCTGTTCAATATCCCTTACGGTGACAATATACTTGGTCCAGTCGGGATCGATGCTGTTCGCATTGGGCGTATTGACCGCCAATACCGTTGTGGTGGAATCAATCCGGCTTAAATCGTTGTCGCCGGTTTTGAGCATAACGGCAATTTTCCAGATATGGGACGGCACGGCAATATTCCCGTTGTCGATAGTCGCGACAGTGGCTCCGTAATAGCCAGTTCCACCCTCACCATAGGAACCCATGATGATATAGATTTCGTAGCCCTTATTTGTCACCTCATCACGCAGGTAATTTTCCAGATCGGCCCAGGTATGCTGATTGTTGTTGGGTGCCTGGGGAATCATGTTGGTCATGAGGAAGGTAGCTGAATTAGCATCAACTGAACTGGTCCGGTCTGCTGAAGGACAGTTATGTCCCCGGTCGAAACCACTTCCGCTGTAACTGTTGTCCTGTACCTGGAACCATTCCGAAGGCAGATCAGCCCACGCAGCAAAATTATCTTGTCGGCTTACAGCATGCGTAATGTTCGAAGCATCGAGGTGCCAGCTGACCCAGTTGGGTTCGGCACGACTGGCATTGTACGATTCGGTGTAATAGCCAAAGTCGATGAGGTAATTGTCTTTCGAAACAACAGAATTTACCGCATCCGACGGATTTCCCAGCAACAGGTTACTGTTATCTCCCGATGCCGGAGGCGCATCGCTTCCTACCGTCACATTTCTTGGTTCAGCAGCATCCGAAGTAGAGCCGCCACCACCAGTTGAGGTTGTGTCAGGCTCAGAGACCGTAATCCCTGGATCTCCTATTCCTTTGAAGGTAATATCATCGAGGTTTATTCGTGTATCGCCGGTTTTCAGTATTTTGAATCGTACCGCCAGTGTGTCGCTGATGCTGAATGAATCAGTTTTCAACGTAGTGGAAATTTCGGAAATATCACTTCCGATCTGAGTATAACTAGAGCCACCATTATTTGATATCATCAATTGCCAGGTTGAATTACCGTCGCTTCCGAATTTTGCGTGTTTTACATACAGCATTTTCACGCCATTTATATCGAAGTTCATCGAAATACTTCCGTTGCGCAACCGTACCGATTGAGTTCCGTTTTTGGCATCACCTGATAGGTTTCCAATCAGCGCGTCATCGAAGTACCAGCTTCCGGTACTTAACGTCACATCGCCTGCGGCATAAGCTGTTTTTACGCCACTTTCAAAATTTTCAGTTATCGAATACGGGTTAGTATTTATTCCGGGTTGAGAGCCGGAATCTGTTCCTGTTCCAGAGTCAGTTGGATTAGTTTCAGTAGGGGAAACAGGTGTGTCGTTTTTTGTACAACTGGCTATGGCAAGGATGACGAAGGCCATGAATAACCATCGTTGCAGATTTGTGTGTCGTTTTTTCATACTTAAAAATCCTGTAAGACTCGTCGAAACGGGGGAGTTCTCACTGTCTGTTAATTGCTAATTGTTTGGTGTTCCAAACTTAGGAAAATTAGGACGGATAAAGTGTTAAAATCCCAATGGAATTGCAGTTATCTAATTTCGGGATATAAAAATGTATGGGATGGGTCAGAAGTGAAAGGTGTGAAAACAAAAAAGAGGCAGTGCATTCGAAAAACTGCCTCTTTTCCCAAGTGCCCGGGAACCGGACTAATAACCGCTATGATAACGGTAGTCCGGTTCGGGCATAATGATGGCCAGCACAAAATAGAGCACAACCATCAGCGGATTAAAAATTGATAAGATTATCCACGCTATACGTATAAATACCGGGTCCATTTGGGGAGTTAAATATTCGGCAATGCCGCCACATACACCGAGTAAGCGTTTGCTAAATGAACGGGTTAATCTCTTTTGCATAGCAATATTTTTTGTCAATTAAAGGTTAATCTGGCTTTCGCCAATGGATTTCAGCTCGTCGAGATTACGGACATCCATATCACCGTAAAAGGAGATGAGGCATCCAAATCCATTCGGGTTACTATTTCCAATAACGATGTGGCATTCGCGTACTTTGTTTTTAGTGCCTTTGATCCAGAACGCGACATTATCGGAGTCACCGTTATCTTCCGGTTCAGCCTTTTTGTAATTCATCCGCGAAAGCTTTTGGTTCATCATCCGGTAAAAATCTTTATGTAGTTGAGCCTTCTCAGGGTTATAAAGCATCACGCGAATCTCCTTCAAATCACCCGTCACCTTCTTGTTTTCGTCATCCAGCGTCAGATTCACTACATCCAGCATGGATTTTGACATAGAGAACCAGGTAAATCCATCCTGTTGGTCAAATTCATTGTAAATCCCGTACGATTTACTCTGCCCGTTGGAGACCAGCGAAGCCAGCAACAGCGCAATTACGATTCCGATTTTGTAAATGAAGTTCATTTCTGTTCGGTTTTTCTTGTTGATTTAATGCTTCCGGCAAACAAATTCACTTTGCCAGTGAGAGTCCCTGGGGTGTCATGGTCCAGAACTTCCCAACCATATCGCCATCCCAGGTATTAGTTGTATTCTCGATGTCGTAAATAATCTTGATCATTTTGTCATCGAGGTACACGGTTTTTCCTACCGGAAGACGAAGAGTGACATGCACTTCCTGATCGCGCCATTGCTTTCCTTCAGCAATTTCGAACCACGGAGAGAGATTAACCAGAGAATCAGTAACCACGATCTTATAATTGACATCCTCGGCGTTATCCTGTGCCATGTCGATTGTTTTTCCCCGGGCCTTTGATCGGATAATCAGTTCCGGCTCATTTGCTGACGTTGATTCGATATTAAAAGTCGGGTGTCCCAGCAGAAAATCGCGGCCATTGAGTGTGGCGATGCGCATATCATCCAGGTGAATATTTTCGTCAATGAAATCACGATATTCGTCCGGAGACAGTTTTAGGTAAAGCGTATCGCGCTTTGTGGTGATCTCGCGACGTTGTGTATAAGTTCCCTGACGTTTGAAATAATTGACTTTGCTGATGCCGGTGCCCAGTAAAATAATAAGGGCAATAATCCAGAGTGCAAAGGCCGAAAGGCCAACTGCTGCATTATTTGACTTGTACCGGAAAACCAGTTTGGTTCCCAGGTAAATCAATGCCAGTAAGGGAATTCCAACCAATGCCGCAACGGAAATCATTAACCAGTTTAGTGTGCCTGTTCCTACATAAAACTGAAAGAAATGAGGAATGATATGGCCACCCCATGGTATAATTCCCAGGAAGGCGTGTGAAATAAACAGCGATCCCACTAGACCTATAATTGTGAGTAAACCGCCAATAATCAGGGCTAATCCGATAATGATAAGGATGACTTTGAGCATTACGCGGAGTACGGAACCCAACACACTACCTGCTTCATCTATTTTTTCCCGCCCCCGCTCGTACGAAGGGGAATTTCGGAACTTTTGATAATTTTTTTTTACGTCCTGAAATTCATCCTTGATGGTTTTCTTTATGTTGTCGATGTTGACATCTTCACCTCGCATTTCAAGGCGTTGCGCCGTGCTGGAGGCTTTCGGGACAACGATCCAGAAAATCAGGTAAAGCAATACGATAATTCCGTGAGAGATCAGGAAGAGTAAAACGAACGCCAGACGGAAGATAACCGGGTCGATATTAAAATAGGCACCCAATCCACCGCATACTCCTCCGAGCACCTGGTGTTCAGGATCCCGGTAAAGCCGTTTACCAGTGTGGAAGGTCCTTTTTTTCTGTGTTGTTGGTTCTTCATCCTCCTCTTCTTCGGCGGCAAAGTCTGATGGCCTTCCCATCACTTCAATCACCTCATCCACATGTTGAATGGTGACTACATTACCGCCGGTTTTTGTTTTTTCCTGGAAGAGTTCGGCTATACGCGCTTCAATATCCATGATGATTTCTCTTCCTTCCGGATCGGAACCGAAATAACGGTTAATGTCGAGCAGATAAGCCTGTAACTTTTCGTAAGCATCTTCATCGATGTTAAAAACGGTTCCGCTGATATTAATGGTTAGTGTTCTTTTCATGTCCAAATTTTTTGTGATTCGGGAGAATGCAGTTAACTGTTTTTGATTTCAGCCACGGCACCTACCAGTTCCTGCCATGAACCTTCCAGTTCGGAAAGGAATTGGCTGCCGTTATTGGTTAATTCGTAATATTTCCGTGGAGGTCCCTGCGACGATTCCTCCCAGCGATATCCGAGCAGGCCGGCGTTTTTCAGCCGGGTGAGCAGAGGATAAAGAGTTCCTTCCACCACAATCATGCGTGCCGACTTCATCTCTTCGATGATGTCGGAGGCATAGGATGGGCGCTTGGCGAGTATCAGGAGTATGCAGTACTCCAGAACTCCTTTGCGCATTTGAGCTTTTGTATTTTCCAGTTTCATTGCTATCCCTTTCTTTTTCTTACATCAGCTGGCAACAAATCGGGCTATCCTGGGTCTTGATATCCGTATTCGATTTGGAGTCCTTTTCCAGCTTAGTATTCCCACTAGTACTTGTATGGCTATTGTTATCAGTATCTTTAATTTCTTTCATTATTTTAACATCCTTCTTCAAAGGGATGGGGTTGGCAATCCGGGTATGTATCGGAAGACTTAAAACCTTGTTTGATGTTTTCGTTTGTTCATCCTTTTTATGTTTCTGCTTATCCTTTTGAAAGCGCGATTCCACTTCCGCGAGGGTCGTATTCAGCAGTCTGCCAGGGAGTTTCAGCAGGACGGTGGAAATCACTGTACTCTGTGAACCTTCTCCGACCAGCAGGGAGACCGGGTGAAAGCCGCCTGTTGGTGTACAGGAGCTCAAAACCAGCATGGTTGCAATTGCAAGGGTTACGGCGATGTGATTTCCTCTTCGTTTCATGATTATTTTCGATTTACATTTCAATAATACCTTTTAAGGCATTGAAGTATGTAATGCAAATATATGAACAAAGAATAGTACTATGCAATACAAAGTAGTATATTTTTTCTGAAAAGAACGAATTTTTTCAGCATGATGAAATAATTATGAGGCTGTAATCCTTTCTATCAAAGAGGTTCGAGTTGTTTTCGTGAATAAGTTTGGGATGATTTTTTTTTTGTTGCATACTGAGATTTTTCACCTCATTTTAAAAATTATGTCTTCTTCCCACAGGAAAAAAGAAAAGCTACCTGTCGAAAAATAGTTCGGAGGCAGCCTTTCGGGGTTTTAAGATTGGTTATCTAATTGGGCTTACTGTTTCAACAATTTGAATTGTTGTATTTGGTTGTTTTGCTTCATGCGAAGAATGTAGACCCCATCGGTCTGATTCTGCAAATCAAGAGTTACCTCGGCACCTTGATTCTCCAAATGAATGAGTTGATTTCCATTTATTGAGTAAAGATCAAGCTCATCGATATCAGTATCAGAAACGATTCGCACTTTGCCCTTGGTCGGGTTCGGGTAAATCCGAATATTGGAAAGTGAAACATCCGGAACATCCGAATAAATGACGGCCAAAATTGCTGAAGGATCAGAGAGACATCCGGCATCGCTTTCCGCAATAGCGTAATAATTTCCGCTTTGTGTAATGACATACTGGTTGGTTGATTCGCCGTCAATCGGTACATCATTGAAATACCAGTAATTGGTGCCTGAAAAGCTGGAAAGCAACGTGTCGTTGTTCTGTGTCAGTGTGGGGGTGTCGGGTAAACTGTTGACTGTTGCCTCGATTACATCAGAATTGGAACAGCCATTTTCATCAACAACCAGTAAAACAACTTCGCCGGCAATGTTGACCTCGTGTTCCTGCTCTCCTGCGATGCCATTCCAGGCATAGGAATTCATACCGGAAGGACCTGAAATTGTCACTGAACCTCCTTCACAGAAAGCGACATCAGGCCCAAGATCAACGGTCGGTAGTGCATTGACAGTAATAAGGACGTTGTCGGAAGTCTGGCAACCATTATTATCGGTAACAACCAATGTGTATGTAGCCTGGCTGCTTACCACCAAAGAGTCTACACCGGTTGTTCCATTCCACTCGTAGGCTTGGAAATCGGAAGGTGCCTTCAAAGTCGCTGATTCTCCCTGACAGAGCTGAATGTCGGGACCTAAATCAAGTGTTGGTGCAGGATTTACGATTGCCACAATGGTATCGGAAGCAGAACATCCACTCGCGTTAGTCACTTTAAGTACGTAAGTTCCTGCAGTATTAATAGTCAGTAACTCGGTCCCTGGAACATCGTTCCACTCGTAGGAAGTAAATCCGGTTTCAGCAGTAATAGTAATGGAACTTCCCTCGCAGAAAGCAACATCAGGTCCTAAATCAACAGTTGGCAACTCGTTGACCGTAACAAGAACGTCGTCGGAAGCCTGACAGCCATTGTCATCGGTTACGATGAGGGTGTAAGTTGCCGGGCTGTTCACGACCAGTGAATCGACTCCGTTTGCTCCGTTCCATTCGTAAGTTTGAAAATCGGAAGGTGCCTTTAATGTCGCGGATTCTCCCTGGCAAAGCTGAATATCGGGGCCCAGATTCAGGTTCGGTAGTGAATTGACAGTAGCGATTATTGTATCGGAAGCTGAACATCCGAATTCATCGGTTACTTTCAATACATACGTTCCTGCGGTATCGGTGGTTAACGATTCCGTTCCGGGAACATTATTCCACTCATAGGATGTATATCCGGATGATGCGTCAATCGCTACGGAACTTCCCTCGCAGAAAGCGATATCAGGGCCTAAATCCACAGTTGGATTAGCGTGCACAGTGATATAGCTTTCCCGCGTCACAGAATCCTTCAGATTATCCGGTGTGTAAATGGCCACTAATTTAACCGAGAAAGTTCCGGAAGTAGCATACTGATGGGCAGGTGAAACTTCCGTGCTGGTTTGTCCATCACCAAAATCCCAATAATAGGCATCAGCATCCCGGCTGGTATTCGTAAAGGTCACATCGACGGGTTGGCATCCTTCAACTATATCAGCAGCAAATTCGGCTTTGGGAATGGCTTTTCGTTCAAATTCACGCGAAAGTACCGAAGACCATTTCCCCTCTGAATCGAGCGCCTGAAAATGTGCCATATGACCGGTTCCAATGGCAACCGCCGAAATGTCCATATTAGTATCGAATTGCAGAATGGCTACCGGCTGATCGAGTGCGACAGTATCGATGCTACTCAAATCGTTGTCGAACCAGTATCGGTACTGTGTGATCAATGCGTGGCTTGCAGATTGGTTTCTTACCACAAATTGTTTTGATTGCAAACTACTCCACATCTGGCTTTCGTCCTGCACTCTGTAGTTTAGAATATGCACGCCTTCGCTCAACCCGGAAACATCAATGGAGTTGCTTACATCCAATGTTGCGGTAGCCGGAATATCGGTAGTTATGGCATTTGGGTAATCTCTATCGAACCAATACTGGTATCGGGCCAGATTGTGAGGCCGTGTAGCATCGTCTCGTTTAATGAATTGTTTGGTAAGAACCGGGCTCCATTTCTGACTTTCGTTGAGCGAACGGAAATTAAGCGTATGAACACCATCACTCAAAGAAGAAACATCAATTGCCTCTTCGAATAACGCAGCATCGGCAGCCGTAATCGTTGTTGTGACCGCATTTCCGAAATCCTTGTCGAACCAATATTGATGAGCAATTATTTTCTGAGAGGTGCTTAAATCGGCCCTTTTGATGAATTGTTTGGTTGCCAAAGGAGTCCAGATACCATTTTCGTCACGGACTCTGAAATTCAAGGTATGAACTCCGTCAGATAATGATGAAACATTAACTTGATCGTCAATATTCAGTATACTGGTCGGAGAAACCTGGGAAGTAACCGCATTGCCCACATCGTTATCGAACCAGTATTGGGAGGCGACCAGATTGTGTGTTTGGGTATTGGCTGCACGTTTGATGAATTGACGGGTTAATACCGGGCTCCAGGCACTGTTTTCATCCAGAAAGCGGAAATTCACAATGTGAACTCCATCGGCCAGTGAAGCAACCGGAAGGTCAAGTTCAACATCGATGGCGGTCAAAGGAGACGAGAGGTCAACCTGTACTTTTCCCGCATCGTTCGTATCGAACCAATATTCATAGCTGGTGACTTTATTCTGCGCAAGCAGCGGAACAAGCCACAGCCATAACATGGCTAAAAGCAGGGAGCGCTTCATAACTCTTTTTTCTTGTATGAGAAAAGATTAGCGTTCCTGTGCTGCTACACCAATTTTCACATTCAAAAGGCCATTGGCATCATTTTCACTGGCCACATCAGCTTTGAAAACATGAGGAGTAGAAGGAACAGCTCCCGGTTTGAATGGATTGGCTGCATCGAAAATACCTGCATCTACAGGATCTTCACCTACGTCGCCGGTAATTGCCAGAGCTGGTGAACCATCAGCAAGATGGTAATCGTTGGCATAATCAAATACAAATTCTTTTCCTGACTCGAGATTTACAAATATTGAGGCGATGTTAACGGTTATTACGTTGTAATCATCCGGTGTTGTAAAAGCCGGACTGGAAGTAAAAACATTTTTGAGAAACGTACAGTCTGCCGGAATATTAATATAAGTACTGAGAATAATATTGGACACAACTGCATTTCCGGAACAATTGGCAAAATTATTGGACGAGGGAGATGAAGAACTTCCTTTGGATAACAGAATATTATGTTCGAACCTGGCTGTATTGCTGAAATAGGTTATACTTCCCTGGATGATGGATTTCTCGACAAATACATTATCCAGATTGGGATCACCGGTAAGTGCACCACGAAGTACTGATTCGGAGATGATAATCCCGTTACAACCAGTTGTTGGAGTGTTTTTGAAATTTGCCGCAGAAATGTTACAACGCTTGATTTGAAAGTTATCAATATTTTCTCCGGAGTAATAACTGACATTATTAGAAAGATAAAAACCTTCCAGATGACTTTCGCTGGCTCCGGCATAAACTGTTATTGTGCCAAAGATTTCAGTCATCCCGGAAGCTTTAGTCGAATCGGGATGGAAACCTGCACCATAAATAACAAGCTTCTTATTAAGGGTCAGATTTTCAGTAAATGAAGAGCCCGGAATATAGATGGTGTCATTATCCACAGCGGCTGTCAAAGCGTTGTTAATGGTTTTGTAGAAAGTAGAAGTGCCTTGATGGCTGAGTGTAACGAATCCTGCCTGAGCAGAGGCCAGTTGAGTACCGGCAACGATAATTGCAACCAGGAGGAGGCTGCTAGTGAAAAGCTTTTTCATGTCGTTTCTGTTAGGTGTTAGTATTGATTTTTTGTTTTGAGTTCAGAACATAAAATAAGACTATTATTGATAATCAGTCTGTTCAGAATGTAAAAGACAATAATCAAATCGTAAATTTTTTATACAGATTTGTTTGGAGCCCGTGCAATATTTGGGAAATCATTGCACCTACTGCTGGCAAAAATGTAGACACGTCGGCTGTCTTTGCTCCGCATTATACTGAGCGGAATTCATCACGGGAAAGGAAACGACATAAAAAAACCACGCCAATGACTCGGCGTGGTTTAAACGAAATGGTTATATATTCTAGTTTTTCGAAGCGCGTTTGCGCAGATTTTCGTCAAGAATAATTTTGCGCAGTCGGATGGATTTTGGGGTCACCTCCACATATTCATCCTTCTGAATATATTCCAATGCCTCTTCCAGACTGAAGCGGATAGGGGGTGCCAGGCGCACTTTGTCGTCTGATCCTGAAGCGCGCATGTTGGTCAGTTTCTTCGATTTGGTCACATTAAGAACCAGGTCACCTTCACGGCTGTTTTCACCAACTACCTGACCAGCATAAATCTCTTCCTGCGGATCGATAAAGAATCGACCGCGATCCTGCAATTTATTTAAAGCGTAAGCGAAAGCAGTACCTGTTTCCATTGCAATCAGTGAACCGTTGAGGCGTGTTTCAATGGGGCCTTTATGCAAATCATATTTATGGAAACGATGTGAAATCACTGCTTCACCCTGTGTTGCCGTCAGCATATTGGTTCGAAGACCGATGATACCACGTGAAGGAACTTCGAATTCAAGGTGAATGCGATCGCCTTTCCGTTCCATATTCAGCATTTCTCCTTTTCGCCGGGTAACCATATCCACAGCTGTTCCACTCATTTCTTCCGGAAGGTCGATGTGCAACAACTCAATAGGCTCGTGTCTTTCTCCACCGATTTCGCGGAAGAGCACTTGTGGCTGTCCAACCTGTATTTCATAACCTTCGCGACGCATGGTTTCGATTAGCACTGACAAGTGCAACACACCACGTCCATGGACATTCCATGCATCGGCTGATTCAGTGGTTTCAACACGTAGAGCGAGGTTTTTTTCCAGCTCCTGCATCAGTCGATCGTGAATGTGACGGCTGGTCACAAATTTTCCTTCTTTACCGAAGAAAGGTGAGTTGTTGATAGTGAACAACATACTCATGGTTGGCTCGTCAACAGCAATCGGGTCGAGCGGTTCCGGGTTTTCGTAATCGCAAACCGTGTCACCGATGTCAAAACCATCGATTCCAACTAAGGCACAGATATCACCGTTTCGAACGGAATCTACTTTTTCACGGCCCAGTCCTGTGAACGTTTGCAGCTCTTTTATTCTTGTCCGGATGACTTTGCCATCACGTTTTACCAGCGAAACATTCAGTCCTTCCTTCAATTCACCACGGTTTACCCGGCCAATGGCAATTCGTCCAACATATTTTGAATAGTCGAGCGAAGTGATAAGCATTTGAGGTGTTCCATTGTTTTCTACCGGAGCGGGAATATGCTCAACGATGGCGTCGAGAAGAGAGGTGATATCATCTGTTTTCTCTTTCCAGTCGGCACTCATCCAGCCTTGTTTGGCCGATCCGTATACGGTGGGAAAGTCCAGCTGTTTTTCTGTAGCGTCGAGCGAAAACATCAGATCGAAGACCTCCTCCTGCACCTCTTCAGGGCGGCAATTGGGCTTATCAACTTTATTAATCACCACAATAGGTTTCAGTCCCAGCTGAATAGCTTTCTGCAATACAAATCGGGTCTGCGGCATCGTTCCTTCAAAAGCATCAACCAGCAGGAGTACCCCATCGGCCATGTTCAGAACACGCTCTACTTCACCTCCAAAGTCGGAGTGACCTGGGGTATCGATGATGTTAATTTTGATATCCTTGTAAACGACGGATACATTCTTCGACAGAATTGTAATCCCGCGCTCGCGCTCCAAATCGTTACTGTCGAGGATTAACTCGCCTGGTCTCTGGTTGTCGCGGAAGATCTTCGAATGAAGTATCATCTTGTCAACCAAGGTTGTTTTTCCGTGGTCGACGTGAGCAATAATGGCAATATTGCGAATGTTCTGCATCTTCAAAAATTTAGTCGGCAAATATAGGAATTAAATTCGTGTAGTAATTTGAGCGTGAAAGATTAAACCAAACCATAACATTCGCTTAAACCGTTTTAGTGTTATGGGTATAAAAAAAGGGGGCAAATGCCCCCTTATCAAAAAGATATAAATGGATCTGTTATTGCTTCGTCGGCCCGTCTTTCAGGGTAAATTCAGGATTTGGACCTGACTTGGTACACTGGAAGGTAACCACGTAAGTACCGTAACTTCCGTCATTTTCGTATGTGCTGACAGTTACTTCATACATTACATCTACACCGCTCACCTGAGCAACGGCATTGGGGAATTTGGCTTTCAGCATGACACCCACACCTTCGGCCATTCGTTCCATGATTAAAGCATTGCCTTCCTCTTCCGTGAGATCACTGTATTCTGCCTGGGCAAAATCACCTGTTGTGCGCTTCACAAGACGAACATCGAAGTTGTTGTAATGTGAGCTGGCACCGTAATAGAATTCGGCAGTTCCGTAACTATCGACCAGTGATTTTTTATCCGGGTCAGCTTTTACCGCATCAACAATCAACTGATAATCGGCAGAAGCCATGGTAAACTTAACAGTCGGATCGAAGATCCACTTGGTTCCAACATTGATGAACTGGTCTGTTTTAACCTCAATCGGGTCATACTTGGTCCAGGCATTCATGCTGAAACTGTATTCATCTGCCCGGGTTGTAGTAGAACCGGAGTAGTATTTGTAAGCAACAGCCAGTACGTCTCCGTCCTGTGCATACGGATACTTCATCGCCAGGAATTGTGGCAGATAGTCGTCAGGGTTGTCCGAGCTGGAGAAATTATTGTATTTTCCAGGAGAGCCCATTTCATCATAATCTTTTGAACTGAGCGCATAAACTCCAGGTTCAACTTTCCAGGTTGTTCCATCAAGACGGTAAAAAACACTTTTGGTGATAACTTCCGGATCGACAGTACCGCTTCCGCTTCCTTGGATGGTTCCGTAAACTTTCAACCAGTTTACCTCCCAGGTAGCGGCATTAGTTGTCGATGAAATGTATTTGAACGCGACATAAACGCTTTGTCCTTCATAAGCCGAAAGATCGATGCGCTCTGAGGTTACGAAATTATAATCGCTTCCCGTAGGGAGTGTGGTAATATTGACGGGAGTCCAGGTTGCTGTCGTTACATCTGTTCCGTCAAAATCCGTTGAAATATATATCCCAATTTGATCCCACTGATCATTCAGGTAATTGATGGCCTGATTGATTTGCATGACGGGAGCGGTAAAACCGTTCAAATCGATGGCAGGAGATACGAGCCAGTCTTCATTGTCATAAGAAGCTTTATCCGCAGAAACGTATCCTGAAATTTTTGCAAAATTATCCTGACTATAAGACGATGCATACCAGGTTTGATCTCCTGCGATGCTGAATGTCTTGAAGTTATTCAATGTGGCAAAATCCTCGGAATAGACTTCTACTTCACCTCCGGCAGGATCAGTGGTAGCATATTTATACGTTACCATTTTGAGTGTACTGTCAGCTGCATCCGGGTATTTAGCGGCCAATAAGTCGGGTAAATATGTTTCGGGTGCGTTAGACGGCGAAAAGTACTTATAGACCTTTACAGCGCCACCAATTGATTCGTAATCGGAAGTACTGATATAGTATTCGCCGGCATCGGTATACTCTGCCAGATATGTTTTAGGACCATTATTGAAATTGTAGGTTACTTTGGCAACGGAGTTTTTACCCAGTGCCGGATACATACTTTTCAAAACAGCCGGTACATAATCAGCTGCAAAACCTTCGGGAAGAGATAGGCTCGATTTGATGTATGAAGCCGTTGTTGAATCTTCTTTGCTGGCAGCAATTGCGAGAGCTTCAGATGAGATCGTTGAATAATCCGCATCAGAGAGTGTGTATTCAAATTCTGCCGTAGGAGCTTCTTTCTGCTGATCTATCTGGTTATTAATATCCTCCATCGGATTACAGCCTGCAAGTGCAACGGCAATGATGATCAGAAATTTATATAACTTATTCATTCTTATCAGATTTTTCATGGTTAAATCATTCTATGCATGGGTTAAAACCTGATTTTTAAACCAGTTGACCAGGTGCGGCCAAATCCGTACCAAACCAATGCTGAATTTGCATCATGGCTGGCACCGTCGGTTGCATCAGTAATGTAAACATTAGCGAACAGGTTGTTCACATTGGCATAGAGCGATGCATCGAAAGAACCAATTTTGAACCCATAATTGATATTCAAATCGATAAGCGATGCGTCAGGCATTTTCCATGCATCCTTGAGATCAGTGGCGTCCGTACGGTTCGACGGGTCAAAGTCGGCATAGTTACGTCCGTAATAGTTCCAGTCGACACCGATTTTCAGGTCGGGCAACACTTCCATTTCGGCACCCAGGGCAGCTGTTGTTTGGGCTGAGTTACCAACGTGAACACCTTTCAGGTATGCGTTGTAGGTACCCTGATAAACGTTGTTATCATCGAATACATCAAAGGATACATTGTTTTGCCACGTCCAGTCACCATAAGAGAACATTCCATGGATATTCAGTTTCGGAATTGGACGGTATGTACCTTCCAGCTCGACACCCTGGTGGAGGGCATTCAAACCGCTGATGTTTGAACTAACCTGTCCGAGTGTAACGCGAAGTCCTTTATCCATCCAGTTGGTACGATATACACCTAGTTTAACATTCAGTTTGCTGCTGGTATATCCGTAACCTGCCTCGTAAGAAAGAACGCGTTCGTATTTTGCATCCTTGTTGATATCGTTGGTATAATTCGGATAAACAATGTTGAAATAAGGAGAGCGGGTAAAATAACCTCCGTTTACGTAGATATTATGGTGTTTATTGATATTATAGTTGGCTCCACCCTTAACACTCCATGGGTTATAATTGGTCCACCCTGATTTTTGATTTCCGGGAGTATAAAGGAAATAGTCTTTCCGGTTATAACCCTGCGAAGAGATAGAAGCAGAAAGGAATGCAGAGAAGTTATTTATTACATATTCTGCCTGTGTAAATATACCTACCCAACGAACAATGCCGTCATCATAATAGGAATAGTAATCACCTTTTTTTAATGGAGTGTTGGCCGGGCGATTAATATCGGAGTTGTCAATGAAGAATGCACCACCTAACAGATCATCAACCTGTTTGGCGTGCTTTCCGATGTAATAACGTCCATCCAATCCGGCAGTCAGGTTGATGTTGTTGATTTTGGTATTCAGTGTTGATAAAACTCCGTACCATTGATGTGAGTTGATGCTCATGCCGATGATAGCCTGAGAGCCGGTTAATGAAGCTTTATTGACATTCATTACGGCATCGTAATCGTAATAACCTTCCGGAGTTAACTTAGTCGTTCCATAAGGACGGTCGTTACGGTAGTCCCAGTTCAGCATCTGGCTTCCTGTTCCATCTACACGACGTCCACCACCTGAAGTTACAGATGCATAGGCAGCTGTAGACAGGAATGTCTCTTCGTTGATTTTCCAGTACCAGTTTAATGAGGCCTGTGGTTTATGATAAACGTTGTAACCATAAGCTCCACCATACATTTTACCGTTACGGTAACCAAAGTCGCTGTTGTATTTGTAACCATCCTGAACTTGATAAGGAATATTCGGATTCTCACCACGATAAGTGGAAATCAGGTGTTTGTTTCCACGTTGGTTGTGCCACTGCGGTGCACCAAAAACAGTGAAAGAGAGGCGGTGAGCATCATTGATCTGCTTTGAAACGTTCAGGAAGTAAGAATAACCGTCATAGTCGGTTCCCCGGATATAACCGTTTCCATAGCTATGCGCACCTGAAATCGTTACTGCCCAGCCATTTTCCATCAAGCCGGTGGAAGCGGTGAACATGTATTTATGCATACCATCGTTTCCGATTCCGGCATAAACTGAACCACCTTTTTCAGCATCAGTACTACGGGTAATGATGTTGATGGTACCACCTACGGAAGAAAGTGCCAGCTTGGAAGCACCTAAACCGCGCTGAACCTGCATGGTCTGAGTTACATCGGAAAGACCTGCCCAGTTTGACCAGTATACTTTACCATTTTCCATATCATTTACGGGAACTCCATTAATCAACACACCAATGTTGTTGGAATCAAATCCGCGAAGGTTGATACGGGAATCGCCGTAACCACCACCTTGCTTAGTAGCATAAACCGATGGAGTGGATTTCAGGATTTCCGGAAATTCCTGGTTACCCAGTTTTTCCTGAATCAGCTGAGGCTGAATAGTAGAGAGAGCAACCGGCGTTTGACGGTCGCGGGCAAATGAGCTTACAACCAATACTTCATCGAGACCAACGGTATTCGATTTCAATGGCACATTGCCCAGGTCAAGTGTTTGACCATCTTTTACGGTTATCTCTTTCTCGGAAGGGATGTAACCGATGTAAGAAAATAACAATGTTTGTTTACCAGCCGGAACTTTGAGGGAGAAAGTCCCATCAAAAAGCGAAGCGGTACCCACTGAAGTCCCTTTGACTACAGCAGCAGCTCCAACCAGATTTTCACCAGTTGAAGAGTCAACTAATACACCAGTTACAGTGCCTTGTCCAAAGGCCGTAATGGAGAAAAGCGATAGAAAAGCTAAAAGGTAAACCCTAATTAATCTTGCTTTCATACTTTCTAGGTTAGATTACAAATTAACTTGTTGAATAATAATTATCGAATTGGAATAAAAATGAATAATGAAAACAGGTAGGTAAAAAAGAATCTTCAGATAGTAGTAGTCGATATAGTCCAATCTTAGACGATCCGCCCGGATTTAGCGGTTCCGCAACTCGTACGATTGGTTCGAAAGTTTTAGTTGGTCTCATAAGTAGGCCTAAGATATTGAACTTTCCTCAATTAGTTTGGCAATTATGTTGCATAATATCTTCTGAAGAAATGAACATAACAAAGATGAGATCGTCGTCAACGGATCGCAAAATCCAATTGTTAATTAATGTTTATTTATTTATGGAAGTTGGTGAGCGCTAATTGATTGATTTAGTCGGTTTTTAAAGTTATTGAGATATTGGAGTGGCAAATTTTCATCTTGAAGATGAATTCATTGTTAAGACATCAGGTCAGATTATTTTATTGGAGTGTTCCAAATTGAATTCATAGGCAATAAAAAATGTGAATATTAGTTGACAGTTTTCTGAATCTTATATTTGATGCTATGATACTACATGTAAATATCTAAGTATTCACATATGATTTTCTATAAGCTAATTCTCTTCGGCTTTTAATTTCTAAATTACGATTTGAATTATTTCAACGGCACCAACTTTTCTAATCCACATCTTTTGTTAATTTATTTTAATGACTCTAAAAAAAAAATTGGAGGCATTTTATTATCTGTATTAGTTAACGGTTTGATTATTGATGGAATACGTATCTAGGAATACAACTATGTAACAAAATTGTAATTTTTGATTATCATTCACTTAACAAATGTTTAATAGCTGCTTTCAGTTTACCGCCCGGTAAGAACATAATTTTACATCCGTATTCATACACAGCTGTCGAAAGTTAGAATTAGTCTCTTTAAACACGATAATAGCTTGTATCACAAACATAGTTTAACTGGAATTTTACTAATCAATTTTTTATGAAAAAGTCAGTCTTTACTGTCCTTCTTGGAATGTTAATGGGGCTTTACTCATTCACCGCGTTTGGACAGGGTACAATTACCGGACAGGTAGTTGACGCACAAACAGGCGAGAGTCTGATCGGGGCCGCAGTCACTGTTAGTGGCACAACTATCGGAACGGCAACCGATTTTAATGGAAATTACAAGTTACAGGTTCCTGCCGGTGAGCAGACCATTAAATTCTCTTTCATTGGCTACGAACAGCAGGAGCAGAAGATCGATGTAAAAGAGAGTGCTACAGTTGACATGAAGAAAATATCACTGAAGAATGACGCTGTTGGTCTTTCTGAAGTGAATGTAATGGCTAACGTAGCTGTGAGCCGTAAAACTCCGGTGGCTGTTTCAACCATCGATGCAAAAACCATTCAATTGGATTTGGGTTCACAGGAGTTCCCTGCGATCATGAAAATGACACCAAGTGTTTACACCAGTAATTTAGGTGGTGGTTATGGTGATTCCCGTATCAACGTTCGTGGTTTCGACCAACGGAATGTAGCAGTTTTGATTAACGGTATTCCGGTGAACGACATGGAAAACGGATGGGTATACTGGTCAAACTGGGCCGGTCTGTCTGATGCAACTCGTATGATGCAGGTTCAGCGTGGTTTAGGTGCTTCCAAGCTTGCCATTAGTTCGGTTGGGGGTACACTGAACATCATTACCAAAACTACCGATGCGAAAAAAGGCGGATTTGCCGATTACGAAATGACAGATTACGGTCGCCGGAAATACATGATTGGATTGTCTTCAGGATTGATGAAAGACGGTTGGGCAGTATCGTTCATTGGCAGCCGCACCGAAGGAACTGGTTATATAGATGCCACTTGGGTGAATGCATGGTCTTACTTCCTCTCTGTTTCAAAACAGTTGAATGACAAAAACCTGCTCCAGTTTACTGCAATCGGTGCTCCGCAGGAGCATGGTCAGCGTCCGAATGATGAGTATTCTGCTCTGACGGATGCACAGAACGATGCAATGGGTTCTAAATACAACTTCCGTTACGGTTACCTCGATGGTAAGCAGATGAACGAAAAGATTAACTATTACCACAAACCGCAGTTTGCATTGAACTGGTACTGGGATATCAGCGATAACGCCAAATTGCAGACTTCACTCTACGCTTCTGTTGGTCGTGGTGGTGGCTCTGGTTTGCTGGGACGTTATTATGGTCCTTTCCAGTACAACGGACAGGAAGTACCTGGATTCAATTATAACTATGATGTCCCCAAAGCAGGATTTGGATCTGCTGGTTGGAATAAGTATGATCCCTATCAGCTGGAAGACTTCAATATTTCGAGAGCAGCCAACCTTGATGCCGCTGCAAATGGGCAGGGTGCCGTACAGATTCTCCGCAACTCAGTGAATCAGCATAACTGGGAAGGTATTCTTTCATCATTGAACCAGCGCCTTGGCGAGCACCTCAATTTGGTTGCCGGTATCGATGGTCGTATTTATAAAGGTATCCACTACCGCGAAGTACGTGATCTGTTGGGTGCGACTTACTACGATGATTCATACAGAAGCTACAAATCAGGTAACGCCATGGCCAAAAAAGGTGATAAAATTGATTATTATGATGATGGCCTAGTAAACTATTTTGGAGGTTTTTCACAATTAGAGTGGTCTAACGATATCTGGTCAGCTTTTGTTGCTGCCACCGTTTCCAACACCTGGTACAAACGTATCGATTACTTTACTTACGACAGTAATACATACAACACCGGTGGTACCTACACTGGTGCTCCCAATTACACTGGAGTGAAGAGCCCGACTGAAAATCAGCTGGGATATAATGCAAAAGGTGGAGTTAACTGGAACTTTACTCCACATTCTAATTTCTTCGTGAATGCCGGTTACTATGCCCGCGCACCTTACTTCGATTATGTATTTATTAACTATTCAAACGATGTAAATCCAGATTACACAACTGAAAAGATTTCGTCGATTGAAGCAGGATACGGATACAAATCCAAGAAATTTGATGCAAAAATCAATGCATATTACACTCAGTGGAATGATAGGTGGACAAGTGGTTCTTACCGCTACGACCTGCCTGATGGTTCATCAAAAAGTCAGACAGTATACTTCAAAGGTCTGGATGAATTACACAAGGGGGTTGAAGCAGAGCTGAAATATAATCCGACACACTGGTTGCGTCTGGCGGCTCAGGGATCGGTTAATGACTGGCACTACACAAAAGATGTAAATGTTGACATTTTCGACGAAAACCGTCAGAAAGTAGGTTCAGCTACCGTTTATTCAAAAGGTCTGAAAGTTGCTGATGCTCCTCAAACACAATTTGGTTTGGCTGCAAAAGTAAACATGACCAAGCAGATTGATCTTGGCCTGAATTGGTTGTACAATGCTGATTTTTACGCTAAATTCTCTCCCGAAAAGCGTACTGATGCTGCCGATCGTCAGCAACCCTGGAAAATCCCGAACTACAGTACATTGGATGCCCGTCTGGGATATGCTTTCAAGATTGGAACACTTGATTCTTATTTCAACATGAATTGCTACAACGTATTCAATACGTCATACATTGCTGATGCCTGGGATCGTGGTTCAGGTATTGGTAACCATACCCGTGCCAACATGGTTGGTTTCTGGGGCTTTGGACGTAACTTCAACTTCTCACTTCGTGTGAATTTCTAATCGTTGTAAGAATACGTATTCAAAATACCAAAAGGGTTGCCTCATCAAAGGCAGCCCTTTTATTTTTACTGTGCGATTATGCGAAATGAATCGTTACATTTACTTTATCAGGAAAGGCACTCAACCTTTTTGAACCTGCAGGTTGTCTGATTGTATTAAAAGATAAATAAGAAGCATATGAAACAAAAGGTTGCGCTTGTTTTGGGGAGCGGTGGCGCCCGTGGCATGGCTCATGTGGGAGTCATTGAGGAACTTGAGAGCCGAGGCTACGAGATTAGCTCTGTGGCAGGCACATCAATGGGAGCTATGGTAGGAGGATTTTATGCCGCTGGTGTGCTGGAGCCTTTTGCTAAAAGAATGTGTTCGCTGACCATGCGCGACCTGTGGCACTACATGGATCTAACCATCAGTAGCCGCGGTTTTGTAAAGGGTGACCGGATTTTCAAGACCATTCACGAAGAGTTCACCCACGATGTAAACATCGAAGATTTGCCTATTTCGTTTACGGCAGTTGCCACCGATTTGGTCACGCACCATCTGGAAGTATTTGATAAAGGCTCTTTATTTACGGCAGTTCGTGCATCTATTTCAGTTCCCGATGTATTCACCCCGGTTGAGTTGGATGACAAACGGTTGGTCGATGGAGCCGTCATTTCACCTATTCCTATCCCTTACGTAAAAAGGCAGGAGGATGATATGCTGGTTGTCGTTAATCTTTCGGGAGACGATCGGGGCTATGAACCCCGAACAAGGAAAATGGTCCGAAAATTAGGCAAAGAATTAAAAAAGAAGGAAGAGGAGAAACAAACACTTCATCAGAAGCTGGCTCAGTTTTTCACTTTTCAGATGCCCGGAATTAAATTTGATTACCTGGAAACCATGGGCAAAACTATTGAGTTAATGCAACGTGAAATCGCAGCATTGACCATTCAAAATCACCAGCCCGATATCGTCATTAATATACCTTTTCAGCTGGCTACTCCATGGGAATTCGATCGGTCAGCCGAGATCCGGGAAACCGGTCGTCAGTTAGCCATTGCTGCGTTGGATGCCTGGGAAGAAAAGCGATTCATCAAATCGGCCGGATAATCCGGGGTATATAAATGGTTTGATTTTAGCTCATTACCGGACAGTTACATTCTCATTTCATTTGCAGATAAATTCTTACCTTTGCCTCCGTTATTTTGCCTGAGGGCAATCAAACATAACCGATTAAAGATTGAGCAGAGGAATGGAAGAAGTAGCAATCCGGCAAATGCTGGAGGATAAAGGGTTCATCGACGAACCTGTTTCCCCGCAAGTCAACCTGGTTGAGGAAATTCAGCGGCTGAAGCGGGAAAAAAATGCGGTCATTCTGGGACATTTCTATATCACTCCTGAGTTACAGGATATTTCTGATTTTTTAGGCGATTCGCTTGCTTTGGCAAAAAAAGCGCAGGAAACTGATGCAGATGTCATCGTTTTTCTGGGGGTACATTTTATGGCCGAAACCGCCAAAATTCTGAATCCTGACAAGAAAGTGATCATCCCGGATTTGAAAGCCGGATGTTCGTTGGCCGAATCAGCGCCCAAAGAGGCTTTTGCCAAATTCAAAGCCGAACACCCTGACCACAAAGTAATTTCCTATATCAATTGTACCGCCGATATTAAAACACTCTCCGATGTAATTGTCACTTCGTCCAATGCGAAGAAGATTGTCGATTCGTTTCCGGAAGATGCCAAACTCATTTTTGCTCCCGATAAAAATTTGGGCAATTACCTGAATTCACAAACAGGAAGAGAAATGGTATTATGGGATGGCGCTTGCATGGTCCACGAAAAGTACTCGCTTGAGCGGATTGTGGAATTGATGGATGCCAACCCGGATGCAGAATTCATTGCGCACCCGGAATGTGAAAAACCCGTTTTGATGGTTGCCAGATATGTTGGTTCAACTACTGCATTGCTGAACTATGTGCAGCAGAGCGATGCCAAGAAGTTCATTGTAGCTACCGAAAGCGGCATCTTACATCAGATGCAGAAGAGATGTCCAGATAAAGTGTTTATTCCGGCTCCATCCATCGATTCGACCTGTGGTTGCAACGATTGTACCTACATGAAGTTGAATACGATTCAGAAACTATATCTGGCACTCAAACACGAGCGTCCGGAAATTAAGCTGGATGTAGAAACCATTGAGAAGGCAAAAGCCCCGATTCTGCGGATGTTGGAACTTTCGTGAAAACGGCTGCGGCCGCAATACGAGAGAATTCTGCCAACGGTAGATGGTTCTGGTCACGAATCAAGAGCTATCTGCAAACGGCAGATCGTTCTCGCAACAAATCGGGAGTGATCTGCGAACGGCAGATTGTTCCCGCAACGAATCCTGAGAGATCTGCGAGCGGCAGATTCTTTCCACAACAAATCAAGAACCATCTGCAAACGGCAGATTGTTGCTGCCGCTAATCAGGAGTCATCTGCGAACGGCAGATCGTTCCTGTCACAATGCAAAAGTAAAAGACAACCTTTCAGGTATAAAAAAACCGTCTTCCCCGGAAGGGAAAACGGTTGAAGCCAGTTTTAGCTGACTTTTATTCGATAACCTCGGTCCATCCGTAAGGATCCGGTTCAGTACCATACTGAATGGCGCGGAGTTTATTATACAGTTTTTGACTAATAGTGCCAGGTTCTTTTCCGTAAAGGTATTCTTTGTTGATATCGGCGTCAAATACCCGTTTAATCGGGGAAATAACAGCTGCAGTACCACAGGCACCTACTTCCTCAAATTCGGCCAGTTCTTCCACCGGAATTTTCCTTTCTTCCACGGTCATTCCCATGTCGGCAGCCAACTGGCGCAGACTCATGTTGGTGATAGAAGGCAAAATGGAAGTAGATTTCGGCGTTACATAGGTATTGTTCTTAATTCCGAAGAAATTAGCAGGACCACACTCGTCGAGGTATTTCTTCTCTTTGGCATCGAGAAACAGTACAGCGGAATATCCTTCGGCATGTGCCCGGGTTCCCGATCTAAGACTGGCAGCATAGTTACCACCTACTTTGTAAATACCTGTTCCATGGGGTGCAGCGCGGTCGTATTCGCGATAGATGACCAAATCTGTCGGTTTGAAACCCTCTTTGAAGTATGGGCCAACCGGCATAACGAAAACCATAAAAAGATATTCATCGGCTGGTTTTACCCCGATCTGTGGTCCGGTTCCAATTAGCAACGGACGTATGTAAAGGGAAGCACCTGATTCAAACGGAGGAACATATTTTTCGTTCATCTTGACAGCCTTTCGGATAGCTTCCATGAAGAGATCTTCCGGAACCGGAGCCATCATAATGCCGTTAGCAGAATTCCGCAGACGTTTGGCGTTTTCGTCCATGCGGAATACCCTTATTTTGTTATCTTTTCCCCGAAATGCTTTTAACCCTTCAAAGGCTTCCTGTCCGTAATGAAGGGCAGTGGCAGCCATATGCACGGTAATCTGTTCCGAATCGGATACTTCCAGTTCGCCCCATTTTCCATTGCGATACCAGCACCGAATATTGTAATCGGCTTTCATATAACCGAACCCTAAATTTTTCCAATCGATAGTTTCCATATGATGCATAATTATATTATCCAAAACATCATTCACCTTATCGGGAATGGTTTATAAACTACGGCAAATTTACAGGAAAATAAAATGATTTTCCTTCGTATTCCCGAGTCACAGGTCTTAATTTCAGGTCAGATGCGAAGATAGCCATTTTTGCATGGATGCATCGCTGAAATCAATTAATCATTAGAATTGCCTCTTGAATGTAAAATTTACATTATGAAGGAATGGTAAGTGATAATTCGATAAGATTAAACCATAATATTATCTTTACTGCAATCTTCATCTAACCTGTTTATCAACCATGACGAAATCTGATTTAGTGTTGAAAAACATGCCTGTTGATCCTGAGAATCAGGAAACCTGTAAAAATTGTGGTGCGACTTTTCAAGGGAATTACTGTCCGGAATGTGGGCAATCTCTTCGCGATTTCCAGAAGCCATTTGGTATGGTGGCTATCGATTTTTTGGGCAATATGGCTGCTTTCGATACCCGGTTATGGCATACCATTAAACCTTTGCTTTTAAAACCTGGAAAGCTGACGGCTGAATTCTTTGCCGGGCGCCGGGTTCGTTATGTTCCTCCGTTCCGGTTGCTGTTTTTCTTCAGTTTTGTTTTTTTTCTGATTCTGGGATTTCAGACTCATCGGGCATTGAAGGTAGGGATGCAGAAGAGTATTAATTTAAGCGGTGATTCCATCAATGGGAAAAGTACCGGGATTCAATTGCTAGATTCTCTGCAGACGGCTTCTCAGGAGGGAAAAGCACGGGCTCAGGAGGCGTTGAAAGAGGTTTCGGGTCAGTTAAATCAAAGCATTGACAGCGCCAGTACACCACTTGAACAAGGAGCTTTGAGAAAAGTGGCCGGAGCACTTGAAAAGACCAAGGATAAGATATCTGAAAAGGAGATTGTGCCGCGAGTGCTTGGCTCAATGAAATCAAGCGTGCCCAAAGACGGAGAAAAAGTCAACGACTTCCTGTTGAAAGTTTCGTCGGGATTAAAGATGGCCGCTGATTCTACCGATTCTGCTCAACAACGTGAAAATTTGTTAAAGGTTTCACAAATGCTGGAGCATCCTGAATTCTTTATTTCTAAGCTCTTTCAAGTGTTATCATGGATGATATTTTTACTCATCCCGGTATTTGCCTTTATCATGCGACTCTTTTTCCGTAAGTCACATCCATACTACATCAATCATCTGATCTTTACAGTTCATTTTCATGCATACCTGTATATGATCGGTATAATTGCTTTACTTGCCAAATGGGTGTCCGGGCCAATTCTGGATAACTATATCATGTTGATTTTAATACTAATGGCAGGAGTTTATTTCTTTTTGTCTATCCGTAAGTTTTATCAGCGAACCTGGTGGGTTACCGTCAAGCGATTTGTCTGGGTGTCGGTTTTTTATTTCATCTCACTGATGATTATGATGACTGCTGCTTCGGTTATTTCGTATAAGTACCTGTAATCAGGCTTGTAATTTCACATAATACCCGTTGTGACTGCGGATATTAAAAACCCGGTCATCTTCGAAAATGAGGTATTGCCCCTTAATTCCGCTAAGTACACCTTCAACTTCGGGTGTTTTGTCAAGTGAAACACTTTTGATTTTGTCGGGATATTTTTCTACAGGATAGCTGAAGGATGCGATATCTTGTTCATTACTCAGGTAATTCTTTAATTCTTCAGGGAGTAAAGTCGCTACACGTTCCTTTTCATCGGCCAGATCAATGGTTGTATCTACTTCGTTACGCAACATGGCTCGCCAATTGGTTTTGTCGTTCAGGTAATTTTTCAAATACGATTCAATAACTCCCGCAATATGTCGATTGGGTGTACGGGCCAGTTTAATGGCAAAACTGGCTCCCTGATCAATCCAGCGAGTGGGAATCTGATGATGACGGGTGACACCTACTTTCAATGCATCAGTGACGGCCAAATAGACGTAATGATCAATCAAATCGTGCTTTTGGGCCCATTCCAAATCGCGGGCAATGCCGAGATGCGAAAGGGAAAGTTCCGGTCTCATCACACTGGGATCGGCTTCCGGAGCTGTTTGCAGGCAGTTGTAGCAGAATCCCTGTCCGAATGAGCGTTTGGTTATTTTTCCGCAGTGGATGCAATTAATCTGACCGTTAAACTTGATGGAGATATTATTTCCAATCAGGCTATTCATGGCAATCTCGTTCCCGCTAAGCGAAAGAAAATATTGGACGGGACTGGCTGCTTCGGTGCGCATTTTTATCAGGTTTCCTTCTTGCTGCATGGTAGCTATAAAGTTTTGTGATGTAAAAGTAACGGAAAATTCAGCGAAGAGTTTAAACAATTAACAGGCAAAATTGGAATGGCTTACTGCTCTGTTTTTTTCCATTTAATTCGGTGCCCAACGGTCCAGGCAATGTAATCGGCATTGGAGAATTGAGTCGCCCGAATACCTATTCCGGCAAAAGTATTTTTCAGGAAGAAAAACTTGAGCCCAACTACCTGGTACAATTTGTGTCCATCTTCGTTGTCATTTTTCCGGATAACGTAATAACCAATTTGTGTCCAGGCAGCAAACCGGTTTAAGTCGAACTCTGCCGAGCCAAAGAATCCAAGGCTAAAGCCGTCCCAGAAATTCCCGTATACTTTATATGGCTTGTTTTGGTCGTCAAAAGCAAGGGTCGAATTAAACGTTTCATCATAATCCAGATCGGTACCAAACCCAGCTTTTACAATGTGACTTACGGGCCGTTGAAAGTTAACGCTAAGATTTAACGCGTTGAATAATTTATTATTCCATGGCGAAGCACCATGTATTCCCGTTGTATCAAGCTGTAACTGTTTAGCTCCGTAACTGAGAGAATAATTTGTTTCCCATGTTTTGGAGATTGGTTTAGGTGTTTGCCACCTGAATTCCGGACGATCATTAAATTGGTAATTCAGTTGAATGAACGGCGCTGCCAGATTGATGCCTTTATTGGGCTTTCGTAGAGATCCATTGGAGAAATGGTTGAACACACCACCGGCAACTAATTCAAAATGTTTGGAAAGTGGAATGGCTACATTGGTACCGAATTCGATATAAACGGTCTGTTTTGAGCCGATGACCACATTCCATGGATTGGTTACCGGATTATAAGGTTTCCAGTTGTAGGTAAGTCCGAGGCCGACCGTATAATTCAATGATACTTTGTTGAATCGTTTAAATGGTCCACGGAAAAAACCATAAATAGCATTAGGTTTCCCAAGTTCTCCGCTCTCACCAGGGAAAGTAGCAGTATAGAGGCCGATTCCATAAGCCGGATAACCATAATACTGTTCCCATTCGTGGTTTCCATCTGATTGCCAGCCCAGAATGATAGTTCCCGATTGGTAGTGTTTGATAGGAGTTGAGTTATCGTTTTCACCTCTCAAAAAATTGGCGGTTTGCAGAACAAATCCCGGAGCATATTTGAACCCGATGAAAAGATGTTTATTAATTTTTGCCTCCAATGTATCCCGATGCAATCCTTTTCCTAATAGCTGGTGTGAAGCAAAAAACAGAAGGAGGAACACGATAATATTCTTCATTGCAGATAAATGGGATGAATAAGCCTAAATAATTTTGCCTCGAAGTGGTTGAAATAAAACTAAAATTAGGCAATAATCCTGAATCTGACCAATCCGGACAGATGAGAATATTCAGGCTTTACAAAAAAGTTACATATACTTTTTCACCATTTTCAAAAGGGCTTGCGGGAGATAGGGTTTACCCAGAAAATCATCAAATACCGAAACAGTCTCCGATTCATCCTTCGGGTGATATTGATGCGCGCTTTGGCCGATAACTTTCATTCCTGGACACTTCTCTTTGATAAGTTTGGCTGTTTCAATGCCGTTCATCCCGGGAAGATTGAGATCCATAAGGACGAGCTTGATGGATTTGTTTTCGTAGCAAATCGGAATGGCAGATTCTCCATCCGTTACAAACAGGAGTTGTGTATTCAGCTCTCGAAGCGCTTCCTTTATTAACAATGAATTGGTGTGTCCATCTTCAACAATCAGAATAACAGGGTTCTCTTGAATATTCTTGAGTTCATGGTTTTCAGTTATCGACACTTTCTCAGAGACTGAAGCCGTTACGGGAATACGGACATGAAAAACTGAACCTTTTCCCGGCTCTGACTCCAGTTTAATTGAACCACCTAATAATTCTGTCAGTCCAAGGGAGATGGTTAGTCCAAGACCCGCACCGCCGTACTTTCGTGTGGTTGAATCATCGGCCTGACGAAAACGTTCAAAAATGGTTTGCTGTTCTTCCGGTGCAATGCCAATGCCAGTATCCTCGATGTTAAAACATACATCACCGTTTTCCACGCAACTACTGATACTGACTTCGCCCTCTTGTGTGAATTTTATGGCATTGCCTGTTATGTTGATAAGGATCTGCTTAAGTTTTGATTCGTCAGTATGGATATAAGAATGTTCCTTGGGAAGCAGGTTTTTTACAGTTAATTCGATGCCTTTGTCACGTGCCTGAAGGGCAAACAGATCATATATATCCGAAATTACTTTATTCAAATCGGTATCGTGACGGACAATTTTCAATTGCCCTGTTTCCATACGGGATATATCCAGAACATTGTTCACAATGACCAGTAGCATTTCAGCGTTCTCGGCGATAATCCGGCTGTACCATTTCCTTCGTTCATCGGGAAGATCATCGTTGCCCAGCAACTCTGCAAAACCAATAATGCTATTCATTGGTGTTCGTATTTCATGCGAAATATTAGCCAGAAATACTGTTTTCAGACGCTCACTCTCTTCGGCCCTGAGCTTGGCATTCAGAATATCTTTTTCCGCCTTTCTCTGTTCAATAATGTCTTTAACGATAACCCAAATCTCTTCTTCACTACCAGTAGGAGCAGGCATTTTATAAGCCATGAGTGCTGCCGGAACTTTCCTGCCTTCATAGTCCAGTAATTCCACATCGATAATGTCGGTATAACCTCGCTCTTCAATTTCAGTCAAAAACTTACCGCACCCCGTAGGGCAAATTTCCCGGTAATGCTTGGCTAACAGTTGTTCGGAAGTAAAATTGAGCATATTCAGAAAAGCTGGGTTGGCTCCCTTAAATTTTCCAGATGGATCGAGCCAAGCAAATCCTTCACGAATGTTCTTATATAATCCGAGAAAACGCTTTTGACTCGACCTTTTTTCGTTTTGGATTTGACGAATCGTTTCCAAGCTCTCGGAGAGTTCGTTGTTGCGCTGTCGCAACAAATCCTCTACAGCATTTCGTTTCCGGATTTCATGTCTGATAAGAACATATATGAGTAAAGAAGTAGATATAACAAAAAACCAACCTTTGTAATTCTGTAATCGGGTAATGTACTCTATATCCTGTGCGAACATGAGTATGGCTTCATCGGATAATGCAATCCAAAGAATACCGATAACGAGATAGATAATGGTGATGCGCAGTTCCGTCCTTCCTCTCACCTTGCGCTGTTTATTCGTTGGTCTCTGCATATAATCATCAAACGGTTAACGTTGTGTCCTGCGCTTTATAGATCCCCTGAGCGTTAACAGTTAGTCAGGTTCCCATTCAGGTTATTCATTTGGGCTAACTGACTATTGTCTTTCTGTTGACAGTTTATTGTCTTGATGCATTGTTAATTACGAGACGCTGTGAAGACAATCGATAAACAGTTATTAGCGATTAAATGTTTACCTCACTTCAGGATCAGTTCGTTGCAAAGCAATGAAAACTTTTTTAATGTCAATCCCTTTTACATATTGAAAAACAAATAAATCTACAAATTAGTGTTTTTCTTAGAAGTCGTTAAACAGTAATGACATGGTATATTCATCATGGTAAAAGCTTAAACTGAACTGATTGATGCCGATTTTTGAAATGATTTATCCTGACGTATTATCATCCAGCTGTCAGATTGTTTGTTGGTGTGGCTATGGTTTAAAATTTTCCGGTGACTACAAATATTTTTTGTCGGATCGCTTGCCTGTTTCAATTCCTTAAATGGTTAAAAATATCAACAGTTCACTGAATGATTGTAAAAAGTTGGAGCAAACTTAGGAGAAGAAAAGAAAACTAAATTAATACTTTAAGTAAATAGCAACAACTATCAGCAAATTAATTTACACGCTTAATTCCTGCAAAGTTTTCACGGAAGGCTGATGGCGTGCATTTTTCCGCTTTCTTAAAGATTCGGTTGAAGTTGGCCAGGTTGTTGAAACCGCACTTGTAAGCAATCTCCGAAACACTCAGATTTGATTCGATTAACCACCTTGAGGCCATGCTAATTCGGTAATGATTCAGGTATTCCACAAAAGTTTTTCCGGTGCGTTGTTTGATGAACCGACTAAATGAAACCTCTGTCATATTCAGCAGTTGCGCCATGTCCTCTACCTTGATTTTCTCTGCATAATGCTGCTGTACGAAATCATGCACATTTTTGATCTTACCACTGTTGTAAAAATCATCGTTTTTCAACATGGTAGAGGATAGCATTTGCTGGCCGCGTGAATTAGAAAGGTCGAACAGCAGGGAAACCAGTTCTATCAAAGCATCGATGCCGCTTTTGTGCGCCAGATTCGTAATTCGCGGCTGCAGTGTTTGGATGGTTTCTTCTGAAAATGCAATGCCTCGTGTCGAACGGTCCAGCATGTCTTTCACCGGTTTCATGATGTTTCTGTCCAGCAATGTTTGATGAAAAAGGTCACGATGAAACTGAATGGTGATTTCATGAATATCGGAAGTGTGACAATCACCTTGTTCCCAAACATGCATCAGATTAGGTCCTGTGAGAACCAATTCCCATTTCCCGATAGGTTCCCGGTGCTCGCCTACTATGCGTACAGCTCCTTCCGCATTGAAGATAAAGTTGATTTCGTATTCCGGATGAAAATGCAGCGGAAAGTCGAAGTTGAGTTTCTTGCGGTCGAAAACCAGCAGGCAGTCTCCTTCAGTTAACGGTGTAATTTCACGTTGAGGATTGGTAGGCACAGTATTCATGTTAATGTAATGTTAAGAAAAGTACAGAAGTTTGATAAAATAGTATTTGATGGGCGTAAGTATAGTAAATACTTTTGAGAAGTGATATTCTTATTAAAATAAGGTCATTGATAGGGGGCTCTTCGAGGGGGTGAATAAATTCATATGAAGTAATGGTTTTATTGTGACGAAAAAGTACATGTGTGAATTTAAGAAATGGTAAAGCCGATCAAACCAGTTACATTTAGAAACTAACGATTCAAACTCTGAAATGAAGCTTGGAATTATTGATATATCCGTGATAATCGGGTATTTGCTGCTGACAGTGGTCATCGGTCTGGTGTTGCGTAAAAGGGCGCAGAAAGACAAATCGGCTTATTTACTGGGGGGAAACCGCCTGCCGTGGTACATGTTGGGACTCTCCAACGCCTCCGGGATGTTCGATATTTCCGGAACCATGTGGTTGGTCACTATCACCTTTGTGTATGGACTGAAAAGTATCTGGATTCCCTGGCTCTGGCCGGTTTTTAACCAGATTTTCCTGATGGTATTTCTTTCCGTTTGGGTCCGGCGCTCCAATGTGACGACAGGAGCAGAGTGGATTGGCACCAGGTTTGGCAACGGACGCGATGCTGCCATGTCACATGCGGTTGTAGTTGTATTTGCACTGATTACCTGTCTGGGATACCTGGCTTATGGATTTATCGGGCTGGGAAAATTTGTGCAGATATTCATCCCATGGAGCGTGGTGCAGCCGTACATACCGTTTCATGTTCCCGCAGAATACGTACCACACATTTACGGTATCATCTTTACCTTTTTTGCTGTATTCTACTCGGTTCTGGGCGGAATGTCCGGAATTGTATGGGCCGATGTATTGCAATACTTTATCATGACCGTTTCTGCTTTTGTCATTGCCTTCATCGCAATGCATGCGTTAGGGCATAGTACTTTGAATGTGCCTGATGGCTGGATGAATCCGTTTTTCGGTTGGAAGCTACACATGGATTGGTCGCATATTATTGCCGATGTAAATGAAAAAATAGCATCGGACGGCTATTCACTCTTTAGCATCTTTTTCATGATGATGTTGTTCAAAGGCATCCTGGTCAGTTTGGCCGGACCGGCGCCGAACTACGATCTGCAGAAGATTCTTTCGACTAAATCACCGAAAGAGGCAGCCATGATGAGTGGCTTTGTGAGTGTTGTGCTGATGCCGGTTCGTTACCTTATGATTGCCGGTTTTGCGGTGCTGGCTCTCCTGTATTACGACAAGTTGAATCTGGTGGTAGCCGGCCACATTGATTTTGAGCAGATTCTCCCGTCAGCCATCAACCAATTTGTTCCGGTAGGATTTACCGGACTGTTGCTTGCCGGACTACTAGCTGCTTTCATGTCGACATTTGCTGGAACACTGAATGCCGCTCAGGCATACATTGTCAACGATATTTACCTGAAATACCTGAATCCAAAGGCATCCAGAAGACAAATTAATGTGACAACATACACTACCGGAATTTTGGTGGTGGTCGTTAGCATCATCTTCGGGATTTTTGCTACCGATGTCAATTCGATTCTGCAGTGGATCGTATCGGCGTTGTACGGAAGTTACGTGGCTTCCAACGTGCTGAAATGGTACTGGTGGCGCTTCAACGGACACGGTTTCTTCTGGGGAATGGTGGCCGGAATGGTTCCTGCACTGGTCTTCCCTTACATCTTCACCGAAACGCTCGATCTGTATTATTTCCCGCTTATTCTCATTATTTCGATAGCCGGAAGTATCATTGGAACCTACATGGCCCCACCCACTGATGAAGATACGTTGAAGGGTTTTTACAAAAATGTACGTCCCTGGGGATTTTGGAAACCAGTGCATGAATTGGTCATTGCAGATGATCCCGGCTTCCGCCGGAATAAGAACTTTTACCGCGACATGTTCAATGTAGCTCTTGGCATTATTGGGCAAACAGGATTGGTGCTGGCGCCCATTTACCTTGTATTGAAAAAGAACATGGCCCTTGGAATATCGTTGGCTATGGTCGCAGTAATCGTCATTATCATGAAGAAAACATGGTGGGATAAGCTGGTTGAAGAGGAAGGCTAATTCACTTAATTGAATAATGGACTGTAAATAACCTGATTGAAAATAACATCAAACGAAAGATGACTCAGTATTTTGAAAACCGATTGACCCAACTGAAGGATAAACACGAGGAATTGCTTTCCCGGAAAAATATAGCCGAATTTTCGGTCAACGGAATTTACGAACGTTACCGCTATCCGGTATTGACCGGAGCACATGCACCGCTGCATTGGCGATTCGATTTGTCGCCCGAACGTAATCCTTACCTGCTTGAGCGCATCGGAGTGAATGCGGCTTTTAATGCCGGAGCCCTGAAGTTCAACGACAAATACCTGTTGATGGCCCGTGTGGAAGGCTGGGATCGAAAATCCTATTTCGCGGTAGCGGAAAGCCCAAATGGAGTTGACAACTTCCGGTTCTGGGACCGGCCTATCACCATTCCGCAGCTGGAAGATCCCGATATCAACGTCTACGACATGCGTTTGGTGGCTCACGAAGACGGTTGGATTTACGGAATTTACTGCACTGAGAGAAAAGATCCCAACGCACCTGAAGGCGATACCAGTGCTGCAATAGCCAATGCCGGAATCGTTCGCAGCAAGGATCTCATCAGTTGGGAACGCCTGCCTGATCTGATTTCTAATACCGGTCAACAAAGGAATGTCGTGTTGCATCCTGAATTTGTCAACGGGAAATATGCCATCTACACCCGCCCACAGGATGGTTTCATCGACGTGGGCAGTGGCGGTGGAATTGGTTTCGGTTACATCGATGACATGAAAAATCCGGTGGTTCAGAACGAAACCATTATTCACCAGAAAGCCTATCACACGGTTTACGAGTTGAAAAACGGACTCGGTCCGGCACCGATTAAAACCGAGAAAGGCTGGTTGCAATTGGCCCACGGCGTCAGGAATACCGCTGCGGGCTTGCGTTATGTGCTCTATCTTTTCATGACTGATTTGCACGATTTGACCAAAGTAACTCATCTTCCGGGAGGATATTTCATGGCGCCCGAAGGAGAAGAACGCATAGGTGATGTTTCCAATGTGTTGTTTGCCAACGGTTGGATTGCAGACGACGACGGAACCGTGTATATCTACTACGCATCATCCGATACGCGAATGCATGTAGCTACAACTACCGTTGACAAGTTGGTTGATTATGTGATAAATACGCCAGAAGATCGACTGGCATCTCATCGCTCGGTTGAGAATATCAACGCACTCATCGATTCCAATAAAGGTCTGTACTGATGCCGATTTCTGTTGAAACATATTTGGGTGAATTGGGGCGGGAGCTGAAAAATATACTGAGCTACTGGCAAACCTACATGCCCGATGAAAAACACGGTGGTTTTTATGGTCAGGTTGACGGACAAAACCGGCCGGTAGAGGAAGCGGCAAAAGGTGTTATCCTCAATGCCCGGATTTTATGGACTTTCTCGGCGGCCTGCTCGCGATCCTTTTCAGAGGAGAAAAAAGCAATGGCCGACCAGGCTTATCAATACCTGGAAACGTATTTCCGCGATAAGCGATATGGAGGACTCTATTGGGAGCTCGATTATTTGGGAAAACCAGTTAATCCGCGTAAGCAAATCTATGCCCAGGCATTTGCTGTGTACGCCCTGTCGGAATATTACAGGTTAACGTCGGAGCCTGCAGTACTTGATTGGATACTGGAACTTTTCGATTTGCTCGAAGAGAAAGCAGCTGACGGGGAGAATGGAGGTTACATTGAGGCTTTCGGCGAAGACTGGAGCGAGCTCGACGATTTGCGCTTGAGTGAAAAGGATGCCAACGAGAAAAAGGGAATGAATACCCACATCCATATGCTCGAGGCATACACCAATCTTTGCCGGATTCACCGAACTCGGGAAGTGGAAACCGCTTTGCAGCAAATCATCAGATTGATGCAGAAACATTTTGTAGGGCCAGACCACCATTTACGACTGTTTTTCGACGAAAAATGGAATGTGAAAAGTTCGGTCATTTCCTATGGCCACGACATCGAAACTTCATGGTTGATTTACGAAGCAGCCGAAGTGCTGGGTGATGAAGCGTTGATTGACGAGCTGAAACCAATGTTGCTCGGAATGGTCGATACATTTCTGGCAGAAGGTGTAGACAGTGCTAACGGTGTGATGAATGAGCTGGATAAGGAAAACGGCCACTTAGATACAGACCGGCATTGGTGGCCACAGGCTGAGGCGATGGTGGGACTGGTTTATGCCTACCGGATGAGCGGCGATGATCGATATCTCGGAAAGACTCTGAAAATATGGATGTTTATTAAGGAATTCATCATTGATCACCGACAAGGTGAATGGTTCTGGAAAGTCGATCGGTATGGCAATCCCGACCTGGCTGACGAAAAAGCTGGCTTCTGGAAATGCCCTTATCACAACTCCCGGGCCTGCATGGAGATCGCGCGTCAATTGGGTTGAATCAATCAATTCAAATATCCAGACCATGAAAAAGAAACTAACGATATTGCTCATTCTTTCGACCTTTCTGTTCTCTTCCTGTCAAGAGAGAAATAAGGAAGGAAAAGGAATAACGGCCGATCCCCAAGCTACGCCGGAAACGCAGAATTTGCTTGTTAATCTGAAAAAGCTGACGGCCAAAGGCATCATGTTCGGTCATCAGGATGATTTGCTGTACGGACACGGTTGGAAATACGAGAAGGGCCGTTCGGATGTAAAGGATGTTTGTGGTGATTATCCGGCAGTTTACGGCTGGGAATTGGGACACATCGAGTTGGGAAATGAGATGAGTCTTGACTCGGTTGACTTTAGCAAAATCCGGCAACTCATCAAAGCGGCTTATGAGCGGGGAGGAGTGAATACCCTCAGCTGGCATGCAAACAATCCACTTACCGGTGGAAGTGCATGGGATGTGTCCTCAAACGAGGTGGTAAAAAGCATCCTTCCCGGAGGAGAAAAACACGAGTTGTTCAATACATGGCTGACACAACTTGGGAATTTTTTCCTGAGTCTGAAAGACAATAATGGTAAGCCGATTCAGGTTATCTTCCGGCCGTTCCACGAGCATACTGGCAGCTGGTTCTGGTGGGGACAGAAACTTTGTACCACCGACCAATATGTCGCCCTGTGGAAATACACACAAAGCTTCCTGGAAAAGATGGGCGTTCACAATCTGCTGTACGCTTATTCTGCCGGAAGTGAATTTTCGACCATTGCCCAATACCTCGAGCGTTATCCCGGTGATGATGTGGTTGACGTGATGGGCTTTGATACCTATGAACGGAACGGGGATGACAGTCGTGAGATTTATATGAAAACACTGAGCTCCTGCCTGAATGTGTTGGTCAAAGCCGGAGAAGCTCACAACAAGCTGATTGCTCTGACGGAAACCGGGTTTGGCGGTATTCCCGATTCAACGTGGTGGACAAAAACGTTATGGCCAACCATTGAAAAGTACCCGATATCATATGTTTTGGTGTGGCGAAATGCGTGGAACATGCCGGGGCAATATTTCGCACCGTTTACAGGCCAGCAAAGTGCCGACGATTTTGCTGAATTCTGCCATTTGCCTCGCACACTTTTCCAAGAGGATATAAGTGGGTTGAAGCTATATCAGAAGGATCAAGAATAAGTTCATATTCTTTTACATAGGTTTGTAATTCTGAAAAAGGGTGACCTGTTTGTGGGGCACCCTTTTTCGTTTAGGCGAAATGGCTTCAGTTTTTGGTCAATATGAAATATTAAGGAAGTTTGAGAGTTCGGCTGTATTTTCATTCGAAAATGAACGAAAACAAATCTTCGATGGTTAATATGAACGACAGACCAAACTGAACAGATAACGATCATGGAAAAGAAATTTAAACCGAATATTCCATCCTATTTTTACTGGAGTGCCTCCATTGCAATGTTGATTTTGTTGCTGGTTGTCGGTCGCAGCATTCTGGTGCCATTGGCATGGGCGGTTTTGTTTGCATTCCTGTTGGTTCCCATGGTTATTTTCCTGGAAAAGCATAGGTGGCGACGTCCTTTGGCTATTCTCACAACGTTGGTACTGTTTCTCGTTATTATCGGAGCTTTGTTTTACTTTCTCGGTTCACAAATGGTGGCCATCAGCCGGGAGCTACCGTCAATTACCGGGAAACTATCAGTTTACATTAAGGCAGTGAAAGACTTTCTTGAGTCACATTTGAATCTCATTCCGCAGGGAAGTGATTTGCAGCAGTTGTTGGTTGGGCAAATGGAAAAAGTAGCCTCCTATTTCCTGAAGCATGTGACCACCATCGGGCAGACCCTAATGTATGTTTTCCTGATGCCGGTTTTCGTTTATTTCCTGTTGTACTACCGTGAATTACCAGCCTATTTTGTAAAGGAACGCTATCGCGATCAGGATAACCGTGAGTCGGTCAGCAAGATCTTCTTTAAAATCCAGAAGATGATCGAGAAATACCTGGTTGGAGTACTTTGGCTGACCATGACAACGGCTGTGATGGATTTTATCGTTCTGATCAGTCTGGGTGTAAACTATGCCTTATTCTTCGCGGTAATGATAGCCCTGCTCAACCTGATTCCGTATGTGGGAAACCTGATTGCGATGGTTATCGTCGTGGGCTACTCATTCCTTACATCCGATTCGTTGCTCATTCCATTACTGACACTTGGACTGTTGTGGGCTGCCAATATCTTGCAGGAAAATCTGGTGCGTCCTTGGTTGGTGGGCTCTTCCACCAAAATCAATGCCTTTGTGGTCCTCATCTCAGTCATCGTTGGTGGGATGGTTTGGGGCGTTTCCGGGATGGTTCTGTTCATCCCGATTGTAGGTGTTGTAAAAATCATCCTGGAGGAAGTTCCTACCTTGCGACCCTTCGCTATTTTTTTAAGTGATACGGGCAAAGTTGGCGAAGAAGATGGATCGGAAAACGATAACCCGGAAGCCGAAGCGTCCTGACGTTTTATCTTCGGCACAGTTAACAAATCGGAGGATTGATGAAAATGCTTTATCTTGCCATCGGAATCAAAATTAAAACCTAATAAGTACGATGAGTAAATTAGTAATTGGCAGCCACGATGAATTTGCAGCATACGAAGGCAAGGAGTTGGGCACATCGGAATACCTGAAAATCACACAGGAACAAATTAACCTGTTTGCAGACGCCACACTCGATCACCAGTGGATTCACACCGATCCTGAAAGGGCAAAAATCGAAAGCCCGTTCAAAAGTACCATTGCGCACGGTTACCTGACGCTATCTGTTTTACCCTACTTGTGGGAACAGATTGCAGAGTTTCACAACGTGAAAATGCTGGTGAATTACGGAATTGATAAACTGAAATTCATGGAAGCGGTTCGTGTCAACAGCGAATTGCGGTTACATGCCAAGGCAAATTCCATCATGAACCTTCGGGGCATTACCAAGGCGCAGCTCGATGTGACGCTGGAAATCAAAGACAGCAAAAAACCGGCGCTTACTGCCACACTGATTTTCCTCTATCATTTCGAATAAACATCCGGTTTCCTGTAAGCCGGGTTGACGGAAATCACCATGAAACATGTTTTCCGAATTCTCGTCTTATTGGCAGGATTAATCATATCAACAATCGTCGCTGGTTTACTGGCGGCGTTTGTTTTATCAGTACTTTCCACACATCCTGCACCTTCGGTTTGCCCGGAAAAGAAATCGGCTTACATTACCACCAACGGTGTTCATCTGAGTATCATCGTTCCGGTAAACCGGCTCGATACTGCTTTCGCTGAAGAATTGCACCTCACGCCCGGAACCCGTTTCGTCTCCTTTGGCTGGGGCGACCGTGGCTTTTACCTCACAACACCTACCTGGGGCGACCTGACTTTCAAAACAGCATTTCGGGCACTCTTTCTGAAGACTCCTTCTGCCATGCACATTGATGATTATCGCTACCGCGATGAAGACTGGCATGAGGTGCCGCTTTGTCCGGAACAAATGGAAAGATTGCTGACTTATATCCGAGCTTCCTTTTCTACAGACAGTAATGACCAGATTATCAAAATTCCCCATGCGGGTTACACAAGCTCCGATCGTTTTTTTGAAGCCGAAGGCCATTTTACCTGTTTCCGAACCTGTAATGTATGGGTGAATGATGCCTTGAAAGTGGCGCAGGTTCCCACGTCTATTTGGTCACCGTTCGATAAGGGCGTGTTGTTCCAGTTGGAGAAAAGAGAGAAACGGAAATGAAAAACCCCGGCACAAACCAGGGTCTTCAAAATTATAATGGTAAAGTGGATTAATCCGATTAATAGAATTTTCGGAAACCGATAATTTCACGAACCTCCTTCAGGGTCTGAGAAGCCGATTCACGGGCTTTTTCAGCGCCCATTTTGGCCACTTTACCCAGATAGGCATCATCCTTCACAATCTCTTCAATTCGCTCACGAATGGGCGTTGTAAAGTTGATAATATCCTCGGCAAGTTGCTTCTTCAAATCACCATAACGAATGGAGCAGTTGTTGTATGCATCGTCAAAAAATTTCACGGTATCGGGTGTCGAAACCACGTTCATTAGCGTAAACAGGTTTTGAATGGGTTCCGATTTTTCCTGGTTCATTTCGGTCGGGCCGGCATCTGTCACGGCGCGCATCACCTTCTTGCGGATACTTTTCGGATCTTCGGCCAGTCCAATGGCATTTCCTTCCGATTTACCCATTTTACCTGAACCATCCAGTCCGGGGATTTTGAGCATATCCTTGCCATCGAAGGTGAAAGGCTTGGGAATAGGAAACTCTTCCACCTTGTACATCCGGTTAAACCGACGGGCGAAAGTACGGGCCATCTCCAGGTTTTGTTCCTGGTCTTTTCCTACCGGAACAAAATGTGCCTTGTGAATAATGATGTCAGTAGCCATCAGGACCGGGTAAGTCAAGAGTCCTGCGTTGACGTTATCGGGTTGCTGCCGGGCCTTGTCCTTGAATGAGGTAGTTCTTTCCAGTTCACCCAGGTAAGCATTCATGTTCATAAACGTATAAAGCTCGGTAATCTCCGGCACATCACTCTGAATAAAAAGTGTTGCTTTCTCCGGATCAAGTCCGCAAGCCAGGTATTCCGAAAGTACCTGCCGCACATTTTGGTACAGGTGATCGGGATGTGGGTGCGTGGTTAACGAGTGAATATCGGCAATAAAGAAGTAACAGTTCATGTCATGCTGCATCTGCACAAAATTCTTCACCGCACCGAAATAATTTCCCAGGTGAAGGTTCCCGGTTGAGCGGATTCCACTGACGACTGTAGGTACTTGGGTGGTCATATCGTTGTGTTGTTATGATTTACTTATAAATAAAACAGATGCAAAAATAGCAAATGTTCCCGAAAGGGGAAGTATTAATCTGCACCGGATAAGGCGAATGTCTCCGGTGTTCAGCATCTCTGAAGAATAACAATGAAAGCAGAAAGGTGGAACCTAACTGATTTACTTTCGTAATTTTTAGTGTATTCTGGAACTTTCGGTATTTTTATCTGGTGAATTTTATCCTATTGTAAACAAAACTTTTATAACCAATGACTCGAAACATTCTTCCTTTCCTTACCGGAATGCTGTTGTTGGCAGTTGCTTGCCAACCAACTAAGAAAACTGTTCAGGAACCGGAGCTTCTTACCGATTTTGTCAATCCGTTTATTGGAACGGCAGGTCATGGACATACCTATCCGGGAGCGGCTTATCCATTTGGACAGATACAGCTGAGCCCTGATAATGGTGTGTCAGGATGGGACTGGTGCTCCGGATATCACTACTCCGATAGCATCATTTCCGGATTTTCGCATCTGCACCTGAGTGGGACAGGAATCGGCGACCTGGCCGATATCTCTTTCCTTCCGGTGAATGAACCTGTTTCTTTTAAAACAGGTGAAAAAAACACCGATTTTACCAAGCGGTATGCTGCAAGTTTCTCGCATGATGATGAGATGGCTTCGCCGGGTTATTACGCGGTAACATTACTCGACCGGGATGTGAGAGCCGAAATGACCGTAACCGAACGCACCGGTTGGCAGCGTTACACTTTTCCCGACGAAGGGGAGCACAATATCATGCTGAACCTGGGTTTTGCCATTAACTGGGACAAACCTTACGAGTCCGAAATAAATGTTGTGGACGAGTATACCGTAACAGGAAGACGCTTTTCGCACGGTTGGGCAGCTGATCAGCATGTATTCTTTGTGGCCAAATTCAGTGCACCCATCAAGGCATCGAAGATATTTGACGCGCCTTCTGCTGCTGAAAAAGTGGGTGTATTTACTTTCGGCGAAAGCCAGGTGATGGTGAAAGTGGCTGTTTCCTCTGTTTCGGTAGATGATGCGATGGCTAATCTCTCTTCTGCTCCTAACAATTGGGACTTCGATTCGATACATGTAGCCGCCAGTGATGCGTGGGAAAAAGAGCTGGAGAAAATCCGCATCAAATCGGATGACCCTGATCAAAAAACCACTTTCTACACAGCGTTGTATCATACCATGGTGGCACCTGCACTTTTTTCGGACAAAAACGGTGATTTTAAAGGCGTGGATGGCAGTACCCTGAAAGCGAAAGGTTATAACCGTTATACCGTTTTCTCGTTGTGGGATACCTACCGCGCGTTACATCCGCTGTTTACTGTTATGCATCAGAGCCGGGTGAACGATATGGTGAAGACCATGCTCGACCATTATAAACAGACCGGTCTCTTACCCGTTTGGGAACTGGAAGGCAACGAAACCTTCTGTATGGTGGGCAACAGCGGCGTACCGGTTGTCGGGGAAGCGATTCTGAAAAATATTGGCGATTTCAATCGCGAAGAGGCCTATGAGGCGATGAAAAACACCATGATGTCAGATCGCGACGGACTGGATTACTACAAAAAACTCGGTTATATTCCTGCTGATAAGGTAAACGAATCGGTTTCGAAACTACTCGAATATGCTATCGATGATTACAGCGTGGCATTGGTGGCGAAGAAATTGGGCAAGACCTACGATTACAATTATTTCCTGAAACGGTCGCAGAATTTCAGGAACATTTTCGATCCGAAAACCGGATTCTTCCGCGGGAAAAACTTGGATGGCAGCTGGACAGGAGATTTTGATCCGGCTTATTCCAAACATCGTCAAAGCGATTATACCGAAGGAAATGCATGGCAATACCTGTGGGAAGTTCCACAGGACGTGCCTGGTTTGATTGATTTGCTTGGTGGAAAAGATGCATTCGCCAATAAGCTCGATACGCTGTTTGCCCTGAAACAAGGTGTGAAAGGCGCTGAAGCTTCGCCCGATATTTCCGGATTGATTGGTGGTTATGCGCAAGGTAATGAACCTGGTCACCACATCACTTATCTGTTCAACTACGCTGGTCGTCCCTGGAGGACGCAGGAACTGAACCGTCAGATTCAAACCGAAATGTACTACAACGCACCAGATGGTCTTTGTGGAAACGAGGATTGCGGCCAGATGTCGGCCTGGTACGTATTTAGTGCCATGGGATTCTATCCCGTGAGTCCGTCAGATCAGCAGTACCAGTTAGGTTCTCCCATTGTGCAGGAAGCACAGATTACGGTGGCTCCCGGCAAGGTATTCACTATGAAAGCGCCTGATGCTTCAGAGGAAAACCTGTATGTGCAGTCAGTGAAACTGAATGGACAGGAACTGCATCGTTCTTATATCACACAGGATGAAATCATGAATGGCGATACGCTGGTCTTTGAAATGGGACCGGAACCAAACAAACATTTGTTTCAATAAGAATACATCGGGAATTGATTCCCAACTTCAAACCCGTCAGGTTTTGGAAACCTGGCGGGTTTGTTTATTATTGCCCGGACAAATTCAGCAGGAAACTATTCAGCCGGAATCTTGTTCTCTATTCTAATTTGGACGAAAGTCTTAACCTAATCAAGTTTTACCATCATGGATACAGGAAATTCTATTTGGTCGGCAGCAGTTTTGTTGTTTTTCTTAATGGACCCCATTGGAAACATCCCGGTACTTTTGGCAGTATTGAAGGGCATTGAATCCCGGCGTCAGCGTGTCATCATTATCCGGGAGTTGCTGATTGCCCTGGGTATTTTATTGGTTTTTCTTGTTGCCGGAAAACCCATGCTGAATTTCCTCCATTTACAACAGGAAGCGGTAACCATTGCCGGGGGAATTATCCTGTTGATTATCGGATTGCGGATGATTTTCCCAAAACCGGAAGGTGTGATGGGCCAGGCACCAGGTGGGGAACCTTTTCTTGTCCCCATTGCCATACCGATGATAGCAGGCCCATCCGTTCTATCTATGTTGATCCTGATGACGGAGGGTAGTTCAGGCAACCGGATAAGCTTGCTTTTCTCACTGGTCATTGCCTGGGTGATGTCCTTCATTATTCTGTTAGTTGCACCGGCGCTCATCAAAGTTTTGAAGGAGCGCGGTTTGATTGCGCTCGAGCGGTTCATGGGAATGATTCTGGTAATGATGGCAGTCCAAATGCTCTTGGATGGTTTTAAGGAGATATTGTAAGTTTTTGGTGCAACAGTTACCATTCACCGGAAATCTCCTCCGGTAAAAGAGAAATACATTTCCGAATACGAGATAAGGATTCTGGATAAGAGAAATACGTTTCCAGACGAGAGAAATGTTTAGCCGGATAAGAGAAATAGATTCTGGGGAAGAGAAATGCATTTGATTATTCGGGAAGAACATCGTTCAACTCAGATCACTCCCTTTGCCTCCAGTGAAGCCTTCATCTCCCGGTGATGTTTTTGGAAATTGATGTCGATGGTGTGCAGGAGTTTCCGGAAGTCGGGATTATCCTTCATGTTGTCGATCAGCGGGTCGATTTTGAGGAAAAGAACCACCCAGTAATGGTAATCGTCCTGTTGGGAAAAGAGCTTAAGCTGTTCAGTTGCCTGGGCTGTGTTGCCCTTGTAGGCATTATACATGGCCAGGCTCAAGTGCTTGTAAATGGACTGGTCGCCTTCAGCGAAAGCTTTGTATTTCTGTATATATTCAGCGGCCTTTTCGGTTTGTCCCACCTTGGCTAACACCAGGGCAATTTTGGCATCTTCGCCCGGATAAATGGCCAGGTGATACTTTTCTTTGGCGGCGATGAAATGTTTGTAATAGCGATAGGCACTTGCGTAATCGCGTTGGTAGTAACAGATTTTCCCCACTTCCTGCAAAACATCCAGCCGGGTGGTGTCCTTGTGCAGCACTTCGATCAGACGGGTCCGTAATTGCTGCAGGTCGCGGTTTCGGGCATACAGGATGTAGACTTTTACATACTGCGAGTAAATGTTGTTGGGATGGTACGCCAGCGACCGGTTGATGTACTTTTCGGCTTCATCCACAAAACCACTTTGGATAAAAGCATTGCTGATGTGCAGGAAGATAAAGCTGGCTGTCACCGAATCGTTGGCGGCGATATTCAGCTGCGTGCCTTTCAGTGCATATTGCAGGTACTTTTCGGTATTGGGGGAGTAAGTGGCATAAAAGTCGGACAGAAGGTTGATGACCATCGCCGAATTGGGGTGATATTCCAGCGCTTTCTGCAGATAGGGCTCCGCCAGTTTATACTCCTTGCTGTACATGTAGAACAGGGCTTTGGCCATTAAACTCTGGGGCAACTGCGAATCGTACAGCAGCGCTTTATCGGCATTCTCGTTGATTTGTTCGCTGTATTGCCTGTGTGTTTGATTGATGTCCAGGTAATAGTACGCAATGGCGATATCGGCGTAAGCGCGGGCAAACTTCGGGTCGTGTTCCACCGCCTTTTGGAACAATGGAAGAGCCTTTTCCAGGCCTTCTAGGGTTCCCTGATGGAAGTAATCCAGTCCTTTCAGGAAATAATCGTAGGCAACCAGATTGGTGGTGGGAACTTTATCGATGCGCTTTTGCTCCTCCGGTGTGATAATGACTTCGATCTTCTCCGCAATGTTTTTAGCGATTTCGTTTTGCAACGAGAAGATGTCCTTCGTTTGGCGGTTGTACTGTTCCGACCACAGGTGTTTGTCACCGTCGGCCTCAATCAGCTGCACATTCAGCCGGATGTGGTCCCCGATTTTCTGTCCGCTGCCTTCCACCACATAGGTTACATTAAGTTCTTTGGCTATTTCGGAGATGAGCTCGGGATGATGGCGGTATTTTTCCACGGAAGTGCGGCTGATGACCCGCAAATGTTGGATGTTTTGCAGGTTGTTGAGGATCGATTCCATGATCCCGTTGATGATGTACACATTGGTGGAGTCGTTGCTGTCGTTGATGAAGGGCAGTACGGCAATGGATTTCTCCGGTATTTTGGGTTTTTCGGTCTTTGGCCAGACGATAAGATAGATGATATTGCCTGTAATAACCGCCAGGATAACCGCCCACAACCAAACGAGGCTTCTCTTCTTTTTCGGAAGTTCTTCCGGAACCGGTTCTTCTTCGGCGGAAGCCTTATTCTTTGCTTCGCCGGGCGGATAACCGTACTGGTCGCGGAAGCATTTGATGAAGTAAGAGGTGCTGCCAAATCCTACCCGGTACGATATTTCCGACGTGGTCAGCGACGTTTCTTTCAGCAGTTCCATGGCTGCTTCGAGGCGAATCTGCCGGATAAACTGACTGGCCGAAAGGTTGGTTAGCTTTTTCACCTTGCGAAGAAGGGAAAGCGTCTCCTTATTCTTTGCGGATGCGATATGAAAATGAAGGTCGCTAACGTGCGCGATCCTGATCACGGGTTGCCTCCTTTGCAACTTACCAGGCCCAAGGCCCCAAGACAGAGCCAGTGCATTGGGAACATTGTGACTCC